>BNJT01000943.1_pt1 | contig 34538 bp, 45 predicted proteins | sample 8540491 | NCBI WGS metagenome assembly BNJT01 (sample SAMD00202455, study PRJDB9452) | human saliva metagenome | host: Homo sapiens | reverse complement strand
TGGAATTAAAACGCAGAGGTGTTGCCATCCGTGAGGCTTTCAACCAGATTGACAGGTATCAGCGTGATTCTTTCGGGCAGGAAACGGCTTGTTTGAATATACGCCGATATTTGTCATATCAAATGGAACCAATACGGTACTATTCAAACAGTACACGCTTTAATGCTGTAACAGTGCAAAGGCCGCAGCTGCATCAAGAAAATTAAAACAAGTAATAGCTTTGAATTTACTTCACATTTGGGCGGATTCTAGGAGTCACGCACATTATACCTGATTTGATTGACTTACGAAACATTTTTGCAAAGCATACTACTCTTAATATTATTACAAAGTACTCTTCACATCTGAGATATGCTTTAGTAATAAATCCTTATCAGATAACTGCAACTGAGGCATTCTTAACCGTATTGCAATTGCCAATAATTATAAAAGTATGGAATGTGCGGGCCGGTGGCTATATATAAGCATACCACAGGTTCCAGGAGCCAAGACTCTTACTTCATTTGGACTGCAAGAGGCTCTCTCTCCCTGTCTTTTTAGCCAACAAGGAGTTTATTTGGTTGACCATAAGGACTTGGATTATCAGACTATGAAAAGTATGACCAATTTTAGAAAAGAGGTGCTGCAAATACTTAATACTTCTACTGCGATGTTAAAAAGAAAGCAATTTAAGAACGTAATGCCCATATCATCATTACTACTATTCAGAAGCACTACCTTCATTAAAAGAATGAGAACTATAAAGGGGCCATGCAGCCAAGCGAAATTGGTTATCATGGCTGATGAGTACCACAGAAACCAGTTGGTGATATACATCTTTGCTGCACCATAGTAAAGTTTGAAATATCTCTTTGGCTTTACGGAACACCTATTTTCCTACTAATATCATTGATTTGGAAGTAAATCAAGAGTTTTTACAACTGAACAGACCTTTGGGATAAACTTCATACCTATACACCCATAGACAGTACATCAATGATAAAATGTACTTCCATTTAGAGTTGATTATATTAAAACAATGGACAGGAGATGATATAGATGATGAGCCTGTGTGTGGGATGCCTTGCATTAGAAAGGGGCTATGATGGCTCCTGAGAGGATTAAATTGGTTGCAGAATACATTCTGTGCTTTGATAGAAAGACCTACCTTGAGACAAATCCTATGTTTTGACACTCTTGTAAATATTGAAGGGTAGCCTCGGGTGAGCGTGTAGAGCTACGTTGAAGAGATTAAGCACAACGAGTGCAGGTTTAACTCCGATTTCACGCAGATTGCCTCGTGCCTATGGCAAGGGCGCATTATCAGGAAATTTGAAAAGGAAAAACAGGTGACTGCCCTGCCAGAAACTCCGTGTTGCAGTTATATATAGTTATGGAGCCAATGAGGCTGCATATGTGATGAGGATGAGAGTGGTTTCTTAGATGGGAAGATCCTGGAAGATACTTCTATGCTTGACTATTCCTCCGAGAGAATTCCTAGAGGCTACTAGTGACTATAATGAGATGTTCCACAGAGGTTATTCCACAGATGGTGACAGATTTTTCAAAATTATTACAAAGATGTTTCCTTCTATGAAGAACCGGGAATTAGATCTACTCATCGTTAGTAATCATGTTTCTTACAGGCTTTTGATGCGACTACGCTTAATACCCTATGGGTGGATAGGAACCTTTAAGATGCATCTCGCTTATTCAGGCATTTTCAAGGACAAAGCAGAATCCTCAATTCGAACAAGACCTTTGGAAATATAGTGTGTGTAGAAATCTTCAGAAAGGTGGAATACTGCAATTTCTCGTTTTGGGATGATGAGGATACGGGAGGTTGTACTACTAGAAGAGTTTAAAATAGACTATTATTATGGCTGCTGAAGCTGATGGAAAAACTTATCAGGCTAGCCAGTCTATGATTGAGGCTTACAACTAAGTTTCCGCTTTTCAGAGCCTAGGATGAGGGCGAACAAAGCCAAAAAGGAATTTATTTCTCTCTTTGAGTGCAGATCCTCCGTATGAGGAAAATCTTCTATCATCTTTGATGAATTTGAAGAGAAAGAGAGTGTACTGACCGTGATTTTCAGGATTATATTGGCAGATATCCAGGTTGCGTGATGAGTGGAACAAAGAAGAAGGAAAGAGAAAAGTACGGATATTATTGATGATATAGTTTTTGGAGATTGAGCTTATCAAACAGATAGAGATAAACATCGACTATATTCTTATAGCTTGTAAGAAATATCACGATAGTCATTGTGAGGATAAGGAAGTGCTTATAACCATCAAGAAGGCAATTGACCAGCCCTGAGCTTAGAAGCAAAGTTAGCACTCAATGAGAACATTTCATCATCGAGGCATCAATGATGTCGATCGATGTAATGTGCAGCGGCGATGAGTGATGTTGCCAAAATGCGTGAAGAAGAGCTGATGCAGATTATTGTTGAAGAAAGGCTTAAGGAAGCGGAAACACGAAGATTTGATAGACGACGCATTTGAACGTGATGGCGCGAGATTGAAAACTACAGCACAGTACTATTGATAAATCTGTGCCTCCCTGCCTCCCAAGAAGGTTTCCTGGTGGAGATAGGGGCTGTAAAGAAGCAGGAAGTGATTGACAGGCGAAAGTCATTTCTTCAGCGTAGTGCCAGGAACAGGCGGCTCTTTGGTGAAGATGAAGTAAAGACTGTAAACAAAAATACACCGATGAGTATATACGATAATCCACTCATAAAGGTTGCATACACTGCTGAAGGGTCGGGAGAAAAGAAGAATAGAAAGATTTAGATTCTCGACAGGCACGAAAAATTCAGGTGCAAAATTCACCCGAATTTTTCGTAAATGAAACTGTAGATTACTATGGTTTTATCATATAGCGAAATTAATTATAAGCTCGTGGGTTAACTAGATTAAAGAATCATCACCCCAAAGACGGGTATTCTAACAGGCAAAAGGAGAAATTTGATATATAAAAATGAGGTGGGCGAAAACATCCTATAATTTATGACATACGGCACACAAAACAGAGAGAGAAGGAGTGAAAAGTGTACTGAACCTCTTAGGCGATCATGGCTGCAGGAGTCTCAACCATGACTCATAGATGCGAAAATCACACCGAGCAGTCACTTTCTGAACAAATCAGAATTTTTCTAAAGGCAGCCTTAAGACTGGTAGATGAGAGTTGTTCATGGATTCTTACAATGCTCCCAAGATATCTTCATGATCTAGATTTTAGTAAGAGGCTAGTGCGGATGTTGTCGCATCTGATGATGATGTGCTTTAGCATCTCAAAAGAAGCTGGATAGCTCGAAAACAAAGAAGCGTATGAGTAATTACTGGCTAAATGATCGATTAAGATTAGTGAGACAAATTCTTACTCCGCCACTCTCAAGCTGTAATTAAAGAACAGCGAATTCATCTTCTGTTGGTGCTTCTTGCTCCTAAAATGAGTATTGAGCTTTTCGTATATGTAAAAGAATTGTGGTGAGGTGATTTAGATGTAGCAGCAGGCAAGCTAGCCATGAAGACCCGCTTGATTGCTTAGAGGACATCAAAAACTAGATAAGAAGTAATTGTGAGTATATGCACGAAAAGGAGGCATTCGTACTTGGAAGAATATATTAGTGAGTTTAGAAAAGGAATTTTCTTTGATAGAAAAATGGCTTCAAAGAGGAAGAGAAAAGAGCCTTAACTGATTATAAATCTAATGATAATGAAAAATGCTAAGAGCTTAGCATTTTTAGCATATAAATCTGACACATATCAAGTAAGGATGTATGGTGTATTTCTTTTTGGATATTTATCAGAACAAAAATGATGTTCTTGTATTTATGAGAGACGAAGTTTCCAAAGATGACACTGGAGAGTTCAGGAAGTATTGGTAAAGGCATTTGATGAATTTTGTAAGAAAATAGATATGAAAAAGCACTTCCAACAATTGATGAATGGTTAAAAAAACAATAATCTGAATACAAGGAGAGCAGTTACAGGAGCGGCTAAGAATATGGACGAGTAGACCATATTTCAAGGAAAAATCCGAATGAAGCTATAGAAAAGAATTGCAGGCTTAAAAGAAGATGCAAGCGAATATGTTAGGAAATCAGTTGGAAATGCTTTAAGGGATATTAGTAAGAAATTTCCAGAGTTGATTAAACTTGAGCTTGATAGTTGGAAATTAGAAAGTAAAGAGATAAAACAGGGTTTACAAGTTGGCGTAAATTGATTGTATGAAAATCTGCAGTAGTAGTAAGGCTATAACCAAAGATAACTGCGCATAATCAAAAATCGCACAATGTTATCTTTCTGCGCATAATCGTGCAAATAGCAGTATATGATGAGTAGGCGAAAGTGTCGCCACACCGGACTGTTATAGATAGTGTACACTCTCAATATAAAATAGCTTGTGTAAAGAGGAGGACTTCACTTAAATGAACATAAAAGCAGAATTTTTAAAAATATATGGCTGAACAAAACAGAGACAGCTCTTAGGGAACATCTGTAGATAATATTCCTCAATGTGAGAGCCGTACAAATTTTTATTTTGAGACCAGCCAGAAAATATACTTTTCTTTACTCTTCTTTTAAAGGAAACGAGTAAAATCAAAGGGAAATAAATTCAAATCCTTATGTGGCATTTACTACAATTCCTTCACTCAGAAATGAAACTAGCTTAAAGCTAAGGGATGGCTAGTTCAGTAAACACACCTTTGATGTTTGCAGAGCGATTTATTGCTAAATTCGAGAAGCCATAAAGATACTATAGAATACGGTGAATCCTTTGAAGTATCTTTGAAGTAAAATTTGAAACTGTGTATATGTTACAAAAAGATCTAAAACACATACTAAAACATTAGAGCTATAACTTTGTTTTCTCATAAAAATGGAGGCACTCCAGAACCAACGACGACTGTTGCTACATATGTGGAGACAGTGACAGAGAAAAATCCTGTATTGGATGCAAGTGACAAAAATAAAAGTGGCACTAGCCGTCCAACCTGCAAAATGCAGCATTAAATCTGTGAGAGCAATTATGCAGGCAGGCAGGAAGATAAGTGAAAATACGGAGAGAGAATTTTCTTTACCAGTTTAAAGCACGGACTATCGATGGCAAGCAGGCGTAAGGAGATATCATCAATACAATACTGAAAGGAGATTGAATTTCGTGTCCGCTTTAAGAAGATCTGAAGCGATACTACTATGCCTGTAAGTTTGTTAATATCATAAATTTGATGTCGAACAATCAAAATCAATACGAATAGAATATCAGGTAAAAGTGTCATATGGAGTCTTAGATAATGGGAGTGCGCAATTTGTCAAAAGAAAGTTTTAGCCATCATTACCATTCCATATAGAATGATCGTAGAAGATGAGAGAATTAGAACAAAATACCTTTTATCGCAGTGATATTGAATTTGAGGATTATCAAAGCCCTCTTTTATGGGCTACAGACGGTATATTCAGACATTTACAAAGAAAAATGCAGAATATTCTACAAAAATGTGGAGGATATTTTTGGAGAAGGCGACTGTGGAAAGTAGAAAATATCAACTATTGCATTGCAAAAGCTAGCTAAGCCTATGAGCAATATAAAGAGGTGGGAGCGTCAATCAGGTTGGTTGAACTAATCCCATATATCTCACTAAGCCTCTCAAAAAGCCTCCTCACAGACCTCTCTATCACCTTAGTATCACACAATAAGCTATCCTCACATAGCTCGGCAGTCAGAGGCGGCCTGGAACTAAGAGGATTCTCTCGTTCTTAGCCTTTTCAGCAAAAGACCTTATCATCCTCAGGTGTTTTCATAAAGAGGTAGAAAGCTCCATCGAGGTTTTTATGTAGCACCGATTTCATCAAAGCTTATCATAAGCTTATTTCTATTATTTTCATATATACCCACATCAGTACATTCCTCCAGACACTCAGCAATGGCAAGCTGCATAAGGGATGGTGCATTTACGAAATCCCAGGATACGGGTTTGCAATGCCGAGCAGATATCATTTCATCGAAATCATCAATTTCTTTTGGAACAACCAGGTAACCTATACGCTCGCCGGGCAGTGAAAGTTGCTGTAAGGGCACAGCAGACTATAGTGTTGTCATAATATTTAGTCAGGTGAGGTACTGTTATCTCGTGCGTATACCAACTCTCTATAAGGTTCATCTGAAAATAAGAAATATTGTCTGCCCTGTTTCTACACTCTTTACTTAGAATGGCAGCTTCTAATATCTTCTTCTGAATATACTACACCTGTAGGATTATTTTGAGTATTTACAATCAGAGCCTTAGTTTTGGTGTAACAGCCTTTTCAAGTTCCTTTTGTATCAGGGCTTAAAACCACCAGTTTATGTTGGCTTTAGAGTTATGAGCCTTCACCGTAATTTCCCACATAATGCCTGTATTCACTGAAAATACAGGTGAAAAGATGGCAACCTCGTCGTAAGGATTTAATATACTCTTAGAGCCACATTTTAAGCCTACCCTCTTACTGTCATTACTATATTTCCAAATGAAAAGTCTGTACCGCAACCTTTTTGTTTTAGGGACAGGGCGATTTTTCACGCACAGTTTCGTAACCTGGGAGTTATTCATGTAAATCATGCAGATAGAGGCAGGATTTTGTTTCATCTATAAAGTTTTGATAACACTTTTTAATTTTCAATTGGATATACACTTGGAGTTACCAAGGCTAAAGTCATATACACTGCTCTTTTCCAAACTGCTCAAACATTTCTGTCCATCTTCAAACATAAAACTAATTACCGAACTCCCAACTACAGTTCCTTAATTTTAGTTCCAAACCATAATTACCTCTCCTTCTACAATCAGCCTGATTTTTAATTTTTGAAAATTATTCTTTTTGTACCGCATTGCTATTCAAGATTCACTAAAAATCCATATTTTTCTTATTTGACACTGCTCTGTCATTATGATAACATAAAATTTCAAAAGGTACACTTGTAATTTAAATTTGGAGGTAAAATATGAAGGTACTGATAGCGAAGATGATTTTGCAAGTAGAAAGTTTATGCTAGATTTTTGAAAAATACAGTGAGTGTGTGTAACAGTAGATGGAAGGGAAGCTGTTGAGGCGTATACTATGGCAGTTGAAATGGATGAGCCTTATGACCTTATCTGCCTTGATATAATGATGCCTGAAATGGACGGTCATCAGGCACTTAGAAGAATTAGAAAAGATAGAGAGAAGATAATGTACCTGACAGTATGAGAAGGTTAAAATAGTTATGACAACAGCTTTTGAGTGAAACCAGACATGTGACTGAAGGCTTTCGAAAATGGCTGTACTGCCTGATGCAGGAAAGCCTATCAATCAGGAAAAACTTGAGGCCATGCTGAAAAAATTTGATTTAATTGAAGAATAATTATGAAAAAAAATACTGTTTTAGATGATGAAGCCTATATTTATAATCATCATGAAGATGAAAAGAATCTGATAAATGGAAGAAGATGAACAGCAGACAGAAGCTTGCCTACTTTTAACGATTATTATCGAAATAAGGTAATTATTATTCTAATTGCAGTAGGACTTCTTTGCATCGCTTTTTCATACAATTTCTGTCACCACGCCCCGAAGTTGTGGTTTCTATTGCTGTAATCAATGATTATTGGGATGAAACCGGGATGGAAGAAAGCTTTTAGGAGGACTTATCAAAAATACCTCGAACTTACGGAGGTGAGAGAGGAAATTCAGATTGATGACAGCTATTTTCTACAGGAAACAGGCCTTGGAAATGAAGCAGCAAATACACACAGAGGCTGGTAGCAAAAATGGCAGCCAGGATCATCAATGTGATAATAGTAGATAAGACTAAATTTGAAGAATTTGCTGAAAGCGGTACTTTTTAAGCTTATCTGAGATAGGGGCAAAATGCCGGTTCATACAAGAATATTACTGTGTCAGACGGATCATGGCATCAGTCTTAAAGGGAAGAGATTGTTAAAAGGGCTTGGCAGTACTCAAAAAGGAGATGGTTTTTAGGATTTTGGCGAATGTAGATAACAAAAGATTACGAATATCTGTCAAAAGTAATTACGTATATGTTACAAAAATCTTAAAATATATATAGCTTAAATACGCTGACAATTGGTATCAGCAAACTTATACTCATTTTGCTAAGATATTTGTAGCAGTGACAGATAAGCAGTTGAATTTGAAATGAGTGTAGTGATGAGTAGTAATCAATATAGAAGTAATAGAAATCCATACCGAAAAAGAAGACGCAATGAGAATAGAGGCTGGTTGCCATAGTAGTAGTCACTATAATGGCTACAGGCACAATAGGAGCTTATGGTGTAATAAACCTTTTTACGGGAGGCAGTTCTTCATCAGCTAAGACAACAGCTCGCAGTTCAGGTAGATGATAACAGCAGTGTAGCTTTTGGGCAGCAGTGCTTCATCAGAAAACATGTCCACAGTGCAGACGGCTTCTCAGTCAGGAGCAGCCTGAGTACGGAAAATAACGACACAGACAGTGTGGTGGCCAAGACGGATGATAAAAAGAAGAAAAAGGCGGATATTAAGGATTTAGTGACAGCCACAAAAAGAAGATGAAGAGGCTTATTATAAAGATACTGTTTTTATCGGAGATTCAAGGACGCAGGGATTACAAATAAATGCAGGACTTAAGAGTCCGGATTTCTTTTGCAGGACGAGGTTGAATGTAAAAATGCCCGTACTGAAAAAGTAGTAAGGAATGCCAAAGGGTAATTCTAGTTACCGTAATGGAGATGTCCTAAAAAGACAAGAAATACAGGTATACATTTGTTTCGGTATAAACGAGCTTGGCTGGCCATATACAAACATGTTTTGCAGATGAATATACAGAAGACTATAGAGGCTGGAAGAAAAATTCAGCCGATGCTGAGATAGTAGTTCAGGAAATCTTTGCCGGTGACTGAAAAAAGTCCAAAATCAGATAAAATCTTTCAATATGAAAAATGTAAAGAAGTTCAATAAGGTAATCAAGAAGATGGCGGAAGAAATGAGGCTGTATATGTAGACAACTCTCCTGCGGTATCTCAACAGCAAGGATATCTTCCCAAAAAGATGTTACGCCTGATGGGATACATATGAATAGGGATTTAGTGCAAGCGGATACTTGCTATATCATCGTAAATATGAATTATTAAGAATGAGGTTAAGAAAATGAAAAAGAGAATGCAAACAAAATGAAGATGTTAGCAGCTTTGACGGTGGTTACACTTACAGCATCTGCTGTATTATATGGCTGTGGCGGAACAGTGATTCTAAGACTGCAAGCAGTAAAGCAGGCTCCGGTGCGGCTGTCATCATCAGCAAAGAGCAGTCAGGCGGCTGCGGTGGATGTAACCAAGGGTAGCGGACAGGCTTAAGAATGAGATTACATATAAGATAAAGCTTGCAGAACCAGAGGCTGAAACCATTGATATTCTTTACCCGGGACTGCCAAAGGATAAGATAAAGGCTATGAAGATTTATGTATCAAGTTCAGGTGGAACAGCAGAAGAAATTGCCGTCTTTGAAGCAAATGATGAAGATACTGCTAAAACCATGAGACAAAAGCAATGAGAGAATTGAAACTCAGAAAGCAAGCTTTTAAGAACTATGTACCGGAAGAACTGAAGCGTCTTGAAAAAGGCCTTTGTTATTAGAAAGGGAACTATGTATACCTTTCAGTTTCAGCTGATCCGGATAAGGCTAAGAGCATTATAGAAGAGAATTAAACCCAAAATTTATGGGGCAGGTTCGTACCGAAAGGAGCGTTCCTGTCCTCATTATTATATATTGGAGAATTATGATATTTGCAGTGAATATGGGAAATAGCAATATAGTTCTTGGATGTCTGGAGGGGCAAAGAACTTGTGTTGAAGAGAGGCTTGCCACCAATATGGGGAAGACAAGCCTTGAGTATGCTATCATGTTTAGAATTTATTTGATCTCTATGGAAAAACACCTACAGAGGTAGAGACTGTATCAATCTTCATCAGTAGTACCACAGCTTACAGATACAATAGCGGATGCAGTAAGGAAGGTCTGTGGTAAAGCAAGGGCATTAATAGTTGGACCAGGAATAAAGAACAGGATAACATAATAATAGATAACCCGGCACAGCTTGGAGCTGATCTTATTGCAGGTGCTGTTGCCGCCCTTGATGAGTATGAGCCGCCATTTTATCATTATATGATTTAGGTGCAGCTACAACCTTTAGCTATATATGAGAAGAAACAGTTCAAGGGAGGTGCTATATTTGCCCGGAGTTGTGACCGCTCTAAAACTCACTCGTAAGCGGTACTTCACAGCTTATAAGAATCAGCCTTGAAGCCCCAAAGAAAGTGATAGGCAGCAATACAATGGATGAGTATGAAGAGCGGCACCATATATGGAAATGCCGCAATGATAGACGGAATGATAGAAAGAATCGAAGAAGAGATGGGAAAGAACTTCTAACTATAGCAACGGGAGGACTTGCAAAACTGGTTGTTCCTTATTGCAAAGAAAGAAAGATAGTTGACGATTCACTCGCTGATAAAGGGCTTGGACTAATTTACGAGAAGGAACAGAATATAAGAATTAGTGAAATAATTGTGTATTACTTGCAATTAAGGTTGTGTTAAGATATAATTGTATACAATGAAATTGTGCTAATGAGTTAGGGAAAGGAAGTTGAATGGACGAGAATAAGAATAAAAACCCGGTGATGACAACTCCGAGGCGGAGAATGAATAAAAAGCCGGACTCATCACCATTATAGCGACGATTGTCATATTTTTGACCTCATCTACAGGAATGCGACTTATAAAACAGGGAATCAACAAAGGGAGATAACCTAATGAGTTTTGTTAAGATGATAGATGACAGCAAGGTGGAATCAGTATTATGTGAAGCAGGGAGATAGAAATCACGCCTAAGTCTTCAGCAAATGAAATCTATACTCCTACTTATTATACAGGTTATATCGTGATAGCGATCTTGCAGAAAAGGCCTTAAAGGGCTAAATGTGAAAGGTAAGTTCTCCTGTGGCGGATGCCTCTCAGGGAGCATGCCCGAGGTTCTTTGCTATACTACATCCTTCCTCTTGTGGGAATCTGGGTGGTGATGTACCTGCTTTACCGTTCATTTCTCTAAGAATGCAGGCGGTATGATGGGAGTGAGGCAAGAGCAATGCAAAGGTCTATGTGGAGAAGCGTACAGGAATTACTCTTTGCAGATGTGCTAAGTGAGGATGAGGGCCAAGGATTCACTTCGTGAAATGGTTGACTTCCTTCACAATCCTAGAAAATACGCTGAAATAGGGACTAAGCTTCTAAGGGAGCCCTTCTTGTAGGGTCCTCCGGGAACCAGGTAAGACCCTCCTTGCAAAGCGCAGTGGCGGGAGAGGCCAAATGTGCCTTTCTCACTTTCAGGCTCTGACTTCGTGGAGATGTTCGTGAGGTGTAGGGTGCTTCAAGAGTGAGACTTGTTAAAGCAGGCACACAGTATGGCTCCTTGTATCATTTTCATAGATGAGATGAGATCACCATAGGTGAGCAGGGATTCTAAGTATGGTGGAGGCAATGACGAGCGTGAGCAGACATTGAACCAGCTTCTTGCCGGATGGACGGCTTTGATGCCAAATCAAGGGTGGTTATACTCATGACCTGCCAAAGCCGTCCTGATGTGCTTGATAAGGCTCTTCTTCGTCCGGACGATTTGACAGAAGGGTTATAGTTGACCGCCCTGACCTGTAAGGGAAGGTGCCATCCTTAAGGTGCATAGCAAAGATGTACTCATGGATGATACAGTAGATTTGGATGCACATTGCGATGGCTACGGCAGGAGCGAGTTGGTTCAGACCTTGCAAATATGATAAATGAAGCTGCCATTATGGCGGTAAAGGCAGTGCCAAGAGGTGTAGGGCAGGCTGACCTTTTTGAAGCTGTTGAGGTTGTCATAGCCGGAAAAGAAAAAAGACAGAATACTTGGCAAGGGAAGAAAAAGCGTATAGTTGCTCTTCCATGAGGTAGGGACATGCACTCTATAACAGCATCTATGAAGAATGCAGATCCTGTACAGAAGATAACAATAGTGCCTAGAACAATGGGCTCCTCTGGGATACTACCATGCAGCTTCCTAAGGAGGAAAAATTTCTTCAGAGTAAGGAGGAGCTTGAGACTGACATCGTGACCTTCCTTGGTGGAAGAGCAGCAGAAGATGTAGTGTTAACTCTATTACTACAGGTGCAAGCAATGATATTGAGCAGGCTACTGCTATTCTTCGCTCTATGATTACCCAGTATGGTATGTCGGATAAATTCGGTATGGTAGGACTTGAGTCAGTAGAAAACCGCTATCTCGATGGAAGAGCAGTGGCTAAACTGTGCAGATAGAACTGCTACAAGATAGACGAAGAAGTAGCAAAGCGTATGAAAGAATACTATGACAGAGCAGTGAATATTATCAGGAAAACAGAGATGCACTTGATAAGATAGCGGAATACCTTATTGAGAAGGAAACAATTACAGGTAAGGAATTTATCAGGATGTACAGAGAGATAAAGGGACTTCCTGAGCCTGAGGAGAAAAAGAAGAGGGCTCTGATAAAGGAAGAGGAGATCAAACAGGAGACAGTTGTAGAAAATATTAAAATAAACACGGAAGACCCTGTCAAGAAAGATACTATAATACAAAGAGTAAATCAAAAATTTGCAAAATATCTATGTAAAGAACTTGAAGCTTAAGGGTATAATAGGCTTAAGTTCTTTTAGCTTGTATTTAAATAGCCGGTACAAGTGTCAAAAAGTATAAAATTCATCCGAAGTCTGCTGTTGGAAGAAATTTTTATCTTCTGACACCATATCTATGATGGATATTAAAGGGAGAATACTATGGAAGATTTTACACTTAGGAAGATTCGGTAGCAAGCATGGTGAAACTGACGGGTTTTACGATATCCTGTGGAATAAAGTCCGAGGACATAGTTTGGGTGACAAACCTTATGGACGGAATAGATAAGTTAAAGGAAGCTGGGGAAAAAGGGGAGAAATTTGACTTAGCCATTACAGATATGTACTATCCTGAAGAACCAGGGGGTTACGATGGAAAAGAAACCGGAGATAAATTTGTGAAGTTTGTAAAAAGTGAACGGTTAAATCTTCCGATTATCATATGTTCATCAAAAGAATGTAAAGGATGGAAGTGTGTTTGGCTGTGTATGGTTTGCATATATTAGCAACTGGAGATGGAGTTAGAGCTATAGATTGAAGAATTGAAGTAATTTGGAATACTGATAAAAAAATATTGCAATTTAAACCTCATTGTGTTAAAATCCCAACTATCAGGTTGATTTTGTATGCGTGTACAATAATCTATGTAGCTGGAGAATTTATTGATATGATAATATGGTAACTAATAAGGAGGATGAGCATAAGAATAGGATTACTGGGTTATGGCAATCTGTCACGAGAGTAGAAAGTGCAATATTGCAGAATGCTGATATGGACTTAGTGGCTGTATTTACGAGAAGGAATCCTGATACTGTAAAACCTAAGAGCGGTGTGCCTGTATTTGAAGTATCAGAACTTGGAAAATTATAAGAATAAGATTGATGTGCTGGTGCTTGGAGGCGGAAGTGCAACAGATCTTCCTGCTGAACACCTGAGTATGCAAAGAAATGTTTTTAATGTTGTGACAGTTTTGCGACACCCACGCAAGAATACCTGAACATTTGAAAATGTTGATAAGGCAGCAAAGGCAGCGGGTAAGGTAGGAATTATATCTGTAGGCTGGGATCCGCTATGTTCTCCTTGCTTAGAATGCGATATCCACCTCCGTCCTTCCTGGGAAGGAGAAAATTATACTTTCTGGGGCAAGGGTGTAAGCCAGGGGGCATTCTGATGCTATTAGAAGGATAAAGGGAGTAAGGATGCAAGACAGTATACCATACCTGTAGAAGAGGCTGTAAATAGAGTTAGAAAGGGCAGAGAACCCTACCCTTTCCACAAGAGAGAAACACACAAGGGAATGCTTTGTAGTAGTGGAAGGTGCTGATAAAACAGCTATTGAGAGTGAAATAGTAAATATACCAAACTATTTCCCAGCGATTACAATACCACAGTTCATTTCATCTCTGAGAGGAAATGAAAGAGACTATAAAGGACTGCCCTCATAGCGGATTTGTGCTTAGAAGCGGTGTAACAGGTTTTAACAAAGAAAATAATCACATCATAGAATGCAGCTTAAAGCTTGACTCCAATCCAGGTTTACCGGTTCAGTTATAGCGGCATATAGCGCGCGCTTATAGGTTAAGTAAAGAGGGGATGAGTGGATGCAAGACGGTGTTTTGACATTGCACCGGCCTACATTAGTCCTCTAAGTGGTGAAGAATTAAGAGAAAGTATGTTATAATTAACATTGTTGTTATTTTGAATGGGTGGGAGGGCTGTCAAAATATTGTTGACAGCATTATTATGAGAAAAATATTCAGCTTATCCTTTTTCTTATATCAGTTATGGAATTAAGGTATTATAGTATGGGGTAAGGTATAAAGAAACAATTTTTCTGAATAATATAAATAAAATAAACAATTAACACAATATCTATATATAAAATTAATATCAGATAATAATAGATAATAAAATAGTATTGACAAATATTAAAAAACTATGATTATCCTATAGTCAATAAAACAAAGAACATACAGAGGAACAGCCAGTGAAGATAGGCTGGCGGGTATGAAATATTAAAAAGAGATAGGTGGTGTTTCCAATGCACAGTTTTAGAAGAGATAGTAGAGAAATGGAGAATGAAGTTATTATAGTTTAAGTAAGTTAAACATAGATTACATTAGACCATTTGTAACAAAAGGATAAGATAACTTAGTAGAAATATGCGAAAGAGAGGTACAGTCCACCAGAAGCATAATAAGGAGAGAGTTAATGTGCAGATTAAAAATGTAGATATGGGATGAACCTTCTGATGTAGAGGGTTCATCTTTTCTTTGCTCAATAAAATGATGTGGGTGTCAAAAGTATTTGACACACTGATCTAAGGATTGCTACAGCACAGCTTTAGCAATCCTTGCAAAAATATTCAATATTCCGCTCATGCAAAAATGGCTACTTACTCATATGCGTGTCAAAGATAATAAATTTCTCTTACAAAAGCAAGCTTTGAGAATTTTTATACTGACACTGTATCATAAAATATAAGTATCAAAAAGAATTTATACTTTTGACACTTATATTTTGTAATTAATTAACAGGAATGGCATGCTGCATTAAATGGTCGCACCATATATCATAGTCAGAACTATTTCAAATTAAGCCGTCTGAAGGAATTAAATTGGTTCAAATATCCTCTTCATCTGTGAAAGCTGAAAAATACATCCAAATAAATCAGCTTTTCACCATCACACTTGGATTGTAAAAGAGCATTTCTCTCACATACTCTCTCGTTGTTATAATGATTAGGATCACGAAGTTCTTTATTTTTGGTTACTCCGAGTATGGATTGTATATAGATAACTGCATTCGGCTGCAGGGCTTGAATTTCTCTACAGCATCAAAAAACTGGGTTTTCAAAATCTTCTCAAAGGTACCATCGCTTGCGTCATTTACACCTGTCATAATGTAGACCTTTTTAAACTGTCTTAATGATAGAGTTTGAGTTAGCGTAAGATTAGTTTCTTCATCAAGGGCGGGGTACACCAAGAAGGAATTGACACTGATACCAGTTCTGGCAAAATAGGCAGAGTTATTAAAACTTCCAAATGCCCTAAGGTCGACTGTACGGCTGTCGCCAAGGAAGACAGCATCGTCAGAAGTAAAAGCATCTAGCAGGTCCAAGTACAGGTTTTCTTGGACGGAAGCAGGGTTTTCTATAGTAGAGCTAACGGTATCCTTAGTATTTTTAGGCTCTTCAACCTTCTCCTCGCCCTTTGATACAACAACTTCTTCAGCGCCTGTATTTATGGCTTCATTCACTATGTTATAGGCTTTAATGGCTACTATAGCCCCAAGTTCAAGGACTATGGCGGCTACAAGTGCGATTATAATAATTTTAATTTTCTTTTTCATATGTCTTTTTAGAATTCTCAATAAGCTCCTTACTATATTCCGGTTCCGCTCCGGTCTGACTTTCATGGTAGAGGGTGGTTTGATTTCTACCGTTTTTCTTAGAGGTATAAAGTGCAATATCAGCTTTTTCAACCTCTTTATTTAAGGAAAGTCCGGTTTCAATAAAGTGTAACACCGACACTGAGAGTTAGATGCAGTCTCATTCCGGTTTCCGTATTTGCAATATTTGTTGATAAAGTTTTAAGACTGGCAACAGGATCATTTATGTTGGAAAAGAATACACCTATAAACTCGTCACCACCCCATCTTGCAATAAAACCATCTTCGCCAAACATAATCGGTAAGTGCAGAGGCGATGAAAGACAGGAGCCTCATCTCCAGCCTTATGTCCCAAGGTGTCGTTTATGGTTTTGAAAAAAGTCAATATCTATTAGGAAAAAGATGACCATCCTCCAGCAGATGCTGTTTTGAAAAATAATCAAATCTTGCCATAAATGACTTTCGGTTCATAATCTTTGTCAATTCATCTAAAGTAGCCAGTGAAATGATACGATTACGGTATTGGGATATTGTATTTATTATGACAGCAATCATAAATAAAAAGCAATACAGCAAGCATTATAAGCTGTAAAAAGAGCTGGTTTTTGATTATTTTTCATAATGTATGCAGCTGCTTCCGTATATAACAAGATACCAGTTAAATGTTTCCAAATATCTGAGTTCACAGAAGCGTTTATTTATATTAAACAATCCATCACTTATCCATTTTTCTTGTAACAGCACCCTCAATTGGAATCAGTTTAATGTCGGTGTTATGGAAGATGCCACCTTCTTTAAATATATTAGAGCCTATAGGAATGGAATATTCTTTTAGACATCATAACATTTCCATCCAAGTCTCGTGAAGGCAATTCCAACATTATATTCATTTTCAAGTTCTATAATGCTGTTTTTCCATAACAGAAAGATTTATGCTTATACCAATTGAACCAAGAGTTTGCCCTTTGGTGTTTTTAAGCCTGTAAATGATGAGCATGGATACATTGTCATCACCAAGTCTGGACTTAAAAGGATTGAGAGTGAACTGATACTGTAAAGATGATGACATAAAGTCATAAAGCCATCTGTCTTCAGTGTTTTGCTTTGACATTTTTAAGTTCACGCCATCCTGATAGTAGATGTTTTCGGTTTTCCTTTGAGGCATAGAAGACAAAATTGTAATTATTTCCCTTGTAATAGGTATTAAGGTAGTCATATAGCTTTTTTATGTATTCGGAATCGTTGGCAAAGTCGGTTTCTTTCTCTGCCCAATCTATGACAAAAGAATTTTCAGCCATAGCTTTTGCACTGTATACAGAAGCTACCATACTTGATTCTATCTCGCTTATTGCATTCATGTCTGTTAAATCGGTGAAAGCTTGTTCCACAAAAGCACCGGTGTTCTTAAAACTTGAGATAGTAAACATAACAGCACTGGCGGAAAAAGGCTACAACAATAACCATACAGATTAGAATGACCTGCTTTTGAGGAATTTAATATCCATACTTCACCTCTATTAAGTGTTATAATTATATTTTTGCCATGTTTTTAACAGAATTGTAAATAATAAAAAGCACTGAGCCATATCAAATATGACCCAGTGCCTCTCATATAATAATTGATTTTTATTCCTGAGTACTAGCTCCTGTTGGAGCATACTTCTTCGCAAGCACCACAATCTATACAAGCAGAACCATCTACTTCATAATGTACAGAACCTTCTGAAATACATTCTACAGGACAGACAGAAGCACAAGCTCCACAGTTAATACACTCATCACTAATTACATATTACGCATTGGTATTTACCTCCTTAAATTTAATATACTCACTCACAGTATACATAGGTTAAGGAGTTTTTTTACAAGAGAATTTTATCAAAAACCTCAACAATTTATTAAAAATCAGTTAATTTTGGAAAAATGAGTATTATTTTCAAATTTGCCCATATTTTTAAGTATCGCCTTTATTCTTTCGGTAGGGCTTAAAAGCTCACTGATAGAAGAATCATGGTTTAGTTTATCTATAATCAGAGCTACATATTTACTCATATCTGCACTTATGTAATAAGGGCGGCTAAGAAGTTCAGGAGTCTGGTATACAAGGTTGGTAGTGATTACCTTATGTATGAGTCCGTCTTCATAGGCAGCATCGAATCTGGCAAGCCCGTCTGTGAACAAACCAAAAGGTAGAGGCCACAAAAGATACGGCCTGCATTTCTCTTCTTTAGTTCTGTGGCTACATCAAGCATACTCTCGCCGGAAGAAATCATATCATCCACTATGATAACATCCTTTCCATCAAGCTTTCTACCGAGATATTCGTGTGCAACTATAGGATTCTTACCGTTTACTACGGTTGCATAGTCACGGCGCTTGTAAAACATACCTACATCTACTCCGAGTACTCCTGCAAAGTAAACAGCTCTATTCATTTGCACCTTCGTCAGGGCTGATTATCATCATATTATCAGCATTCATCTTAATATCCGGAACATTCTTTAAGATACCCTTGATGAACTGGTAAGTAGGCATAGATAGTATCAAAGTTATTAAGAGGGATGGCATTTTGTACCCTTGGATCGTGTGCATCAAAGGTGATAATGCTGTCTACTCCCATAGTGAATAAGTTCTTGAAGAGCAACAGCACAGTCAAGGATTCTCTTCCGGAACGCTTGTGCTGACGGCCTTCATAGAGAAAAGGCATGATTACGGTTATTCGATGTGCTTTTCCGGCACAAGCCTGAATTACTCGTTTAAGATCCTGGTAATGATCATCCGGTGACATATGATTCTCGTAGCCGTTCATGTTGTAAGTAATACTGTAGTTGCATACATCAACAAGGATATAGAGATCAAAACCTCTTACGGTACTGGTGATTACACATTTGGCTTCACCGCTTCCAAAGCGTGGGAATTTAGCGTCAACATGATAAGATTCCTTTGATAGCCGGAAAATGCGAGAGAGGAGGTATGTTTGTTATTTCTTCCATTTCTCCAGTCCACTATGTAATCTTCTACGGTGCTGCCAAGCTTTTGTGCAGCCTTTCAGTGAAATGATACCAAGCGGTCCCACGGGGATAGTCTCGATATAATCTTCTTTTTGGCATTGTTCTTCTCCTTATCTGTAAGGTAAAATATGTATTTATGATTATCACCTTGAGGTGCTTAATCCCTATAGATTCATCCTGATATCATCTCCTGTCAGTTTCAGAAACTTATAATGCTGTGTCAGTCTTGAAAAATGCGGTCACTATAGTTAGCTTTTATATAAACCGGACTCCAATTAGAAGAGATAACGGTAGGTTTGTTGTGCAGTATTCTTTCATTTATGCAATCGAAGAGTTTTGATGTGGTGAAGGCATTGGAAACTTCTGTGCCGACATCGTCAAGCACAAGCAAATCACAGCTGAATATAGGCTCAGTAGATGGTGGAACCTTGCCGTCATCACCATCATCCCTGTGAAAAGGTATAATTCTCAAATATATTAAAAAACCTGAAGGCTGTTAAAAACTACTGAATGTCCGCTTCTGATAAGAGAATTGGCAAGACAGGAGGCGAGAAAGGTCTTGCCTACGCCAACGCTGCCATAAATTACGAAATTGCGGGCATTGTTTTTCGAAGTCATCAGCCATAGCTTTTTAACCTTGAAAAGGCATCCAGGGCATTTTCCCTTGAATTTCGCTCTGTATCTTTGTCAAAATCATTTTTCAGGGTAGTATTTTTCATTAAAATCCCTAAAATCAGCAGTTTCATCGGCCATCATATAAATATTTTTACCTGAATAAATCTGATTTAATGCCAGCCGTTTGAAACAATCACACTTTTACATCGTTTATAAAAACCAGTGTCCTTGCAAAGCGGACAATCATATATATGAGCAAGATAGTCCTTATGCAAAGCCGTTATCTAAAAAGGAGCTGCTGCTCATTAAATATTGCCGATTTTTGTCAAGTTCTGCCTTTGCAAGTGCATACTCACTGCTATTAAGAGATAAGGCATCTGTTGCAAGTTTTGCAAAGTCTGTTATTATTTCATCATTTAGCTGTTTAAGTTCAGGTACCTTATCAAATACCTCTTTTGTACAGTTTTTGGCGAATAGTTGCATTCTTATACCGTATACTGTCATATTCACGCATAACAGCTTCATACTCAGAGTTAGTTAATCCCATAAAAATCACCCTAATATTATAAAAGATTTATTAAAATATGCAAGCAAAAAGATTACAAATGTAAAGAAAATTAATGCAAAAATTTTACAATTAGCTGTAATATTCTGAAAAATATTGAGGATATTTCTGATATCAATTAAAAATGATCCGGAAATAAACCAGAATTATCCCTGTCATAGGCTATAAGCCTCTTTTATGCACAGTATAGCAGGATAAACAGCCTTTTTATTTAATAGATTAAGCTTTTTGCAGTAATTTTTTGTAAGGTCTTCCATCTTATCACTACTGAATTCTCTTTGCTCAAAATTGTTAAAACAGTTGTTTACAGGCTTTGGAACAGAGCCATTCACAATTTTGAAGTGCTGTTTTGTCATATAATGAATTTTATCTGTTCTTTTTACACCCTCTAAATCCGTTACTCCGTTGTTCAGCCAATTTTTGAGGATACCGTCAGTATACTTAAAATCAGGTTTTGAAAGCTGTAAGAAGTACGGTTGCAGGCTTCAGCCACCATTTCAGCAGGCATATTGTAAGAATGAAACCACCTGTCTATATATTGTTTTTCTGAGGTACCTGAAGCCTGGAGAGTCCAAAGGACTTCATAACAACAGAGTTTTCCGCATTGAAGCTGTCGGCCTCAGCCTTTGCGGCGTCCACAGTCAAAATATCTTTATCAGCCCAAGCAAGAGCGACACTCTGTATGTAGCTGAAACGATTGATGCCCTTGGTGAGGCAACAGTATTCTATATAGATAAATGATTAATTCGGTTGTAAATTTCAGCCTTTCATTTAATTCACAGAGAAAATCTATTTCTGAGCCGGATAGAATTCTCCTGCAAGATCTCCGGCCTTTGAAATTACCTGTTTAAGGTCTAAAACACTGTCGGTATTTACTTGCAGGTTCTATAAGATGGCTTCAGGATCGTAATTATTGGTATGAATGTTTATCCTAACATCGTCTTCATTAACCTCTTGAGAGTCAGAACATAGTGTCTCAGATCCACTTACTAAGGCATCATCCGATATGCTTATAGAAGTTATCTGATTGTCATCATCTCTTGTGACCTTAAATATTCCATCGGGTTTCCCAATAAGTTATGGAACGCATAATGTCCTTTTCGCTATCGTCAAGAAAATCACAGGCTGAACTGATGGAAAAACTTCTGTGTTTCTGAGAATAGTACATAAGGTACAAATAAAATCTGATATGTGAAGCATTTGCATCGCTCATAAAACGCTCAATGAAGGCATTGGAAAATGATGGTTGCACTGGTATTTATAGTTGCATTTAAGCTGATTTTTAGACATAATATCCCTCCGCATTTACTACTATTAAGGAGTATATCACAAGATGATTAAAAAAATAAAAATAGAGGACAGCAAGGGGATATCCGGATATGTGGATATTGTGGATAACTCTGTGGATTGCTTTATAGAATAAGGTTTAAGGATGAAAGAGTCTGTGGATAAAAATGTGAAGAAGATAATTAAAAATCCACAACATCATAAGAAATTTCCGTTGTGGATATTGTGGATAAAATTTATTTTAACATATCTTCTCCGACTTTTACTATATCTCCAGCACCCATAGTTATCAACAGGTCGCCTGGTTTACAAGTCGTGGATAAGAAAATTTTCGATTTCTTCAAAAAGTTTTAAAATATGCCTCCTGTCCATTATTGGACATTAGTTCCCTTTATATTGTCTGAAGAAATATTTCCGGGATTTTCCTCTCTTGCGGCATAAATCTCGGCGAATACAGTTATATCAGCTGTAGACAGTACATTGGCAAACTCATGTAAGAAGGTCCGTGTTCTGGAATATAGGTGTGGCTGGAAGGCAACAATGAGACGGTTATGCTTAACGCGCTTTGCAGCTTCCAAGGTAGCTCTTATTTCCGGTAGGATGGTGGGCATAGTCATCTACTATGGTATAGCCGTCTCTTTCACCCTTGTACTGAAAGCGGCGTTCTGTACCTGTGTATTTCTTTAATCCGCGTTTAATTATATCAAGGGCTATTCCGTCTTTGTGGATGTCGGAAGGTTCAAGGGAAGCAGCTATTACAGCAAGGGAGTTTGACACATTGTGTTCACCGGTAACAGATAGTTCTATACGCCCCCTGTCTTCACCATTTACAAAAAGATTATAACTTGCACAGCCAAAATTGTTATAGGTGATATTTTTAGCAGTATAATCGGGCTCTTTGCCGTTTATGGCTCTAAGGCCGTATTTTTATAATTCTTATTTTCCTATCCGGAATAAGTTTATCAACATCTTCAATTTCATTATTAATGACAAGAAGCCCTGTTTCCGGTAAAAGGCCAATAAATTTGGTGAAAGACAGTCTTTCATTTTCAAGAGTACCAAAGAAGTCCAGATGCTCAGCTTCTACATTTAGAACTATGGCTGTAGTCGGGGTAAAGTGTAAGAAACTATTGGCATATTCACAGGGCTTCCATAATGAAGTTTTTCAGACTTGCCAAGCCTCATATTACCGCTAATCCCGCTGAGTATGCCGCCGACAGATATGGTTGGGTCAAGCTCTGCCTCCAGATACACATAGGAGAAAGATGGAGGTGGTGGTTGTCTTGCCGTGTGTACCGGAAACAGCAACAGCATTTTTATAATGGCTCATTATCTGACCAAGGCATTCAGCCCTCTCAAGCATAGGTAAACCAAGCTCTTTTGCCTTAACAAATTCAGGATTATCTTCATGAATGGCGGCAGTGTACACTACAAGGCCTATATCGGAAGTGAGGGTTTTTACCATCCTGAGAATAACAACAGTGATTCCGAGTTCTTCAAGTCTTTTAGTTACAGCGGACTTGTGCAGGTCGGAGCCTGAAACCTTAAAACCCTTATCGAGGAAGAGTTCAGCTATTCCACTCATGCTTATCCCGCCAATTCCTATGAAATAGACGGGAGCGGAGTTGTTTTTTTAAGTCTAATTTATGCATAATTATACCTCTTTTTGATGAATATGAATTTTGTAATTGCATTATAGCATAAAATGATTTATTTAGGGCAAAAATACTGTGATTTAGTCTGAATTATTTACGAAACTTCTTGTGAAATACCGTAATTAAGCCCCACCAAACTGATGCAGGTACTGGACCATATAAAACCATATCTATTAAATGACCATATGGTCATTTTTAACAACAATAAAATGGTCACAAGAAAAATATACAAAAAGAATCTATAAAACCCATAATTAATCCATATTAATGTCAATAGCAATTAATGTCCAAAAATGTTATAATATAGTTCAGAATTAGAGGGCAGATGGAATGGATGGTGGTTTCATTTTAAAACTCCAATTTTAACTTGAAACGCAGTGACAGAAAACAATACTGTCAAGCAGAAGGAGGTCACATATGAATATTACAGACATTAGAATCAGAAAAAGTTGCCAAAGAGGGCAAACTGAAGGCTGTTGCCTCCATAACAGTTGACGGTGAGTTTGTAGTTCATGACATCAAGATTATTGATGGCGACAAAGGTCTTTTATAGCAATGCCTAGTAGAAAGACTAATGATGGCGAGTATCATGATATTGCTCATCCTATTAACCAAGAGACAAGAGAGAGCTTCAGAATTCAATTGTAACGGAGTTCCAAAATGGAAATTGGATGGAATTTCCAGTGAAGGAAGAAGTTAGTAATGTAGGTTAGGCAGGTAAGATAGGGTGATGGGAGGTCTTAGACCTCTCATTTTTATGCCATTTTTATTGTTTTTGAAGGAAGATGATGTTAAAATAATCAATAAAGACTAATATAATTTTTATGAAAAGCAGGAAAGAAGGATATTTATGTATATAATTGCAGGATTGGGGAATCCGGATAGGAAATATGCCGGTACACGCCACAACATCGGATTTGATGTAATTACCTATTTATCAGATAAATATGATATTTCCCTGTCAAAGACAGGGATTTAAGTCAAAGCTCGGACAGGGTTTTATAGATGGAGAAAAGGTTCTCCTTATGAAACCACAAAACCCTATATGAATCTTTCGGGTGAGGCTGTAGGTGAAGCAGTCAATTTCTACAGGGCTGATGCTGCTAGTGAACTTATCATTGTTCAGGATGATATAGACCTTGAACCGGGAAATATAAGAATTAGGTCTAAGGGCAGTGCAGGCGGGCATAATGGCATAAAAAGCGTAATTTCACATATAGGTGGAAATGAATTTGTCCGTATCAAGGTCGGAGTTGGGGGTAAGCCAGAGGGCCGGGATCTTGCTGACCATAAAGCTGTCAGGGTTTGACAGAGATACTGAGCCGCTTATAAGAAAGGTTATAGAAAAGGCGGGAGAGGCAATTGTAACCGTTATGAAAGAGGGAGCAGAGGCAGCCATGAGACAAGTATAACAGGATGAAGATAGAAGTTTAAGGAGATGAAATGAACTTACTAACAGAGCCGCTTTTAGAGTCAAAAGAGGTAAAAGAGGCAGTAAATCATATTGAGAAAAGAAACTTCCCATACTTATTACAGGCTGTATGGATGCCGAAAAAGCAATATATAGAAACTTTGTCCTCTGCTGCCGGCAAAAGACATAGAATTATAGTGACTTATGATGAAATAAGGGCTAGAGAAATTGCAGCTGATATGAAGCTCTATGATAAAAAGCTATGTTATATCCGGCTAAGGATATAATGTTTTCGGCTGATATACATAGTAATGCAATTGTAAGTGGAAGACTGGAAGTGTTGAAGAGGTTAATTGAAGATGAAGCTTCAACCATTGTTTTCTAAGCTTAGAGGCAGGGCTTGACAGAGTGCTGCCGCTTTCCTATGTGAAAGAAAAGATTGTGAAGCTGTCTGTAGGAGATAGTTACGATATCATGGGGCTTGGGAGAAGTCTGTCTGAACTGGGATTTGAAAAAGACTTCTCAGGTTTCAGGAAAGGGTCAGTTTGCAGTGAGGGAGATATATTTGATATTTTCCCATTAACTGAAGAAACGCCTTTCAGGCTGGAGTTTTGGGGTGATGAGATAGATTCTATAAGGCCTTTGATGTAGAGAGCCAGAGATCAATAGAAAAATGTGGATGAACTTTTAGTTTATCCGGCAACAGAGATTGTTGTAGATGAAGAAAGAAAGCTTGCGGGACTTAAAAAGATTAAATCAGGAAAAGGAAGAGGTATACAAGAAATTAAGAGCTGAAATGAAGACTGAAGAGGCTGCAAGGCTTAACTCTGTAGTTGAGGAATTTAAGGACAATCTTGAAATTTATGGAGGTTCATTCAGTATTGACAGCTATATCAATTACTTTTTGATGAGACAGTTACATTTTTTGATTATTTTTAATGAGGAAGATATTTTCTTCATAGATGAACCGATAAGAATAGAAGAAAAGGGAAGGGCAGTTTCTTTTGAATGGCGTGAAAGCATGGGAAACAGGCTTACTAAGGGCTACATCCTTTCAAAACAGGCTGATACAATCTGGGACTATAAATTCATCCTTGGTAAACTTGCGGGAAACCTACAGTACTTTTTAAAGCCTGCTGGAGACAAGAACCGGAGACATAGAGATAAGGAAGCGTTTTGATATACTTTCCCGTAACATAAATCCATACAATAACAGCTTTGAAATGCTTGTCAAAGATTTAACAAAATATAAAAAGATGGTTATAAGGTAGTGGTGGTTAGTTCATCTAAACTAAGGGCAGAGAGAGGCTGGCAGAAGACTTTAGGGAAAGAGAACTGATGGCGAACTGCCTGGGTATAGATGGAAGGATGTCGGTGGGCGTGAAATTGTGACAATTCAGGGTAATCTCAGAAGAGGCTTTGAATATCCTGCCATCAAATTTGCAGTTATTTCAGAAAGTGATATCTTTGGAGCTGAGAAGAAAAAGGCTGCCAGAAAGAAAAAGAAGATTGACGGGGCTTCCATATCAAGCTTTTCTGAATTGCACGAGGGAGACTATGTCATCCATAGAAACTATGGAGTTGGCAGATATAGGGTATAGAAAAATCTACAGTTGAAGGTACGACCAGAGATTATATAAAGGTTGAATATGATGAAGGTGTGAGTGTCTTTAGTAGGCATAACAGAGCTTGATATTTTGCAGAAATATGCAGATTCAAGCAGCAATAAGCCTAAACTTGACAAGGTTGGCGGGCAGGCTTGGAAGAAGAAAAAATCCAAGGTGAGAGAGTCCATAAATGAGGTGGCGAAGGATTTGGTAGAGCTCTATGCAAAGCAGGGGACAGGAAAAGGAGCTCTCATCGTATGGGAAGGATACTGTATGGCAGCAGGAATTTGAAAGAAATGTTTTCCATGATGGAAGAGACTGATGATCAGCTAAATGCAATAAAAGATGTGAAGGCGGATATGGAAAGTGCCAAAACTCATGGACAGGCTTGTATGTGGTGATGTGGGCTTTGGGAAGACAGAGGTGGCTATAAGGGCCGCTTTTTAAGGCTGTATCAGAGGGAAAACAGGTAGTTATGCTTGTGCCTACTACCATACTTGAGCCCAGCATTATGCGACATTTTTCAAAAGAATGAAAATTTCGATAACAATAGAATTTCTTTCCAGATTTAAATCGGCAGCAGAAACTAAAAAGATTAAGGAAAAATTGAAATCAGGGCTTATTGACATAATTATAGGTACACACTAAGGTGCTGCCTGAAAAATAAAATACAAGGATTTGGGACTCTTAATTATTGATGAGGAACAGCGGTTTGGTGTGAGCCACAAAGAAAAATAAAGAAACTTAGGGAAAAATGTAGATGTACTCACACTTTAGCAACACCTATTCCGAGAACCCTGCATATGAGTCTGGTAGGAATTAGAGATATGTCTGTGCTTGAAGAACGCTGGTGGATAGAATACCTATTCAGACCTATGTGCTTGGAGCATGATGAGGAGATAATCAGAGAGGCTGCAAATAGGGAGATGGCAAGAAACGGTCAGGTTTATTATGTATACAATAGGGTGAACGGAATAGGAAGACAGGGCTGCAAAACTGACTGAAAACGCTTCCCTCATGCAAGAATTTCTTACGCACATAGCCGGATGAACGAGAGAGAACTTGAAAATATAATGTCTCGATTTTTATTAATGGAGAAATAGATGTGTTGGTTTCTACTACAATTATAGAAACAGGACTTGATATTTCAAATGTAAATACAATTATTATTGATGATGCGGATAAGATGGGACTTTCTCAGCTCTATCAGTTAAGAGGCAGGGTGGGGAGAAGTTCAGGAACATCCTTTGCCTTTCTTGCGTACAGGCGGGATAGGATGCTTAGAGAAATAGCTGAAAAAAGACTGGCGGCAATAAAAGAGTTTACAGATCTGGGTTCAGGATTTAAAATAGCCATGAAAAGACCTTGAAAATAAGAGGAGCCGGTAATTTGCTCGGAAAGAGCCAGTCGGGTCATATGGAGGCTGTGGGCTATGATCTTTATTGTAAGATGTTGAATGAGGAGGAAAGGCGTCTCAAGGGAGAAGTAGTCTCAAGTGATGAGTTTGAGACAAAGATAAATATAGATGCTTCCGCCTACATACCTGCAAAAATATATAAGAAATGAAGCAGCCAGGCTTGGAAATGTATAAGAGAATTGCGGCTGTTGCCACAGAGGAGGATGTGAGTGAACTGAAGGACGAACTCATAGACAGATATGGAGAAATGCCTGATGAAGTGGATAATCTCGTAAATATTTCATTTTATTCGTAAACTTGCAAAGAAGCAGGAGCTACTAATGGTGGAAATGTATGGAGAAGATGGTTAAGATTTCACTGTACAATGAGATTAAGCTAGGGCCGGAGAAGGTTGGAGAGGTCTTGTCAAAATAATGAGGGAAGGATTAAATTTAGAATAGGGAAGGAAACTATTATGAATATAAGTTTGGAGATGGAATCCACAGGTTAAAGCCAGAGGAAAAATAAAGGAACTTATGATTATAATGTCGGAACTTATACCTCAGACAGCAGGAAGAGATAAAGGAGGACAATGCTAAGAAGTTTTGCTAAAGACTGTTCTGTTTTTGCTCGTCTTAATAGGAGGGCGGCTATAATCTTCTCATCTGGATGATGAAAAATATACTAAAACTTGAGAAGATGTTGTTAAATCTGTTAGGATAGAGCCTGAAATAGAGAGGAAGAAGATAATTCTGTGCAGATATTCCCATAATAAAATAGGAGATGAGACAGTGTATTATCCGGAATTTGAGTTTTATCTTCTGGCAACCAAAAAGATTATGAAACCCTGCTAGGCAAGGGAGTATGGTCAGTAACCAGAAATGGGCGAAGTATGGAGGAGTTACTTAAAACCGATATCATAGAAGAAACTAGCTCACCTTAAAATAGTGGTGAACGAGGCTAAGAAGGAAGGATACAGCCTTAGTGAAGCAGAGGCTCAGGAAATCAAGAATTCTGCAAAGGAGCAGCTAGAGGAATTGACCCCATATTAAAAAGCCGGATACTATCTGGATGAAGAACTGATAACAGAATTTATGAGGAGAATTTTTATGGCTGTCAAATTCTTTAATGGTTATTCTCAAGCAGCCAATGTAGAGGGTGAAGCAGCCAAAAATTATTTAATACAGCTTACGATATCTGGGAAAATGCTTATACGGCAGAGATATATTGGGAAAATATTGATGGAGTCACTGTGGAGAGGCTGGAATCAGTTAGGAATAGGCTGAAATTCAGTTACAGAATTAATAAAATCTGAAGACAGACAGGCATTTATGCTACCTGTTGGACATAAAAATCATTAAATTAGTTCAACATGTGCTAGAATCAAGTATTTTAACTGAAAATTACTTGACAAATCGCGTTAATAAGTTTATAAGTATCTTGTAGACTTATTGTTATAAGCGAGTCTGACTCGCACTAGAAAATTATAGGAGGATTTATTCCATGAATAAGGCAGAACTTGTATCAGCTATCGCTGAAAAACTGAGTTGAAGAAAAGTTGACGCAGAGAAAGCTGTTAAGGCTTTTTGTAGATGTTGTTACTGAGGAACTTAAGAAGGGCGGAAAGGTTCAGTTAGTAGGTTTTGGTACATTTGAAGTATCAAAGAGAGCTGCAAGGGAAGGAAGAAACCCACAGACAAAGAAAAACTATCAAGATTCCGGCATCAAATGCTGCAAAGTTTAAGGCTGGTAAGGCTCTTAAAGATGCTATCAATACAAAATAGAATTAAGCAAACAATAACGAGGGACTGTCTGAAAAGATAGTCTCTCTTTGATATAAGGAGGAATATGAGATTAGATAAGTACATTAAGGTATCAAGGCTTATTAAAAAGAAGAACGGTTGCTAAGTCAGCCTGTGATGCAGGCAGGGTATATCGTAAATGATAAAACAGGCAAAGGCAGGCACGGGAAATTAAGATGGGAGACATAGTGCTATAGGTTTTGGAGATAAACAGCTTAAAGTGAGGGTGACTGAGATAGCTGAAACAGTAGATGAGGCTAAGGAGATGTATGAGTTTGTGGAATAGTAATTCATTTAATTGTACAGGTGTTAATTAAGAGACCAAATACATTTAAATGTCTTGTCAAAAACCCAAAAAATAAGTTACAATATGTACAACTAAATAAGATATGCATAGTAGATGTTACTGCAAACCAAGGAGGAAAAATATGTGGAATAAGCACAGGTACGCAATTCTCAGTCTCGTACTTGTTGTGGAATTTTCTTGACGGGAATAAGGCTGCCATTTGCTGCAAGGGCAGAGGCGCATCAACCCGGCTGATCCGGCTGCCATACAAGGAAAAGACTATAGAGTTTATGCAAGATGGAACTGTTATAGGAAATAGCAGTAAGATAGACTTATATAAGGAGATTACTGTAAATCTAACAGTTAAAGGTTAACTTGAACCAAGCTGATGATAAAATAACAAAGAATAATTTCACTGAATATGAACTTGGCTCTCCTTTAAGTTTGCAGGAGATAAAGAAAGTCAGACAGTTATTGAAGAAACAACTAGCAGTTGCACTTAATAAAAATATAAGCTAAAACTACGATTACGCAAAGAGATAACGACGGTAAGATTAAGGTTAAATTTGACTTTTCTGCAGCGGATGATGCTGTATTTAATAGGAGGGATGCGTAATTAAGGCCTACAGTCAAGCTCAAGGTTGACCTGGACAAGATAGACCATAATAATCCTGCGTCAGGTAAGGTCAGAATTCTAAAACCAAGACTATGAAGTTGAAGGTATACAGGAAGAACTGAATGTTGGGAAAAAGGGTAAAGAGTTGACTGGAGTGATGCAACTGTACTCTGGACTGTAGATACGGAAAGAAAACTTAAAGGTTCTACTCAACACAGGCTTTAACTCTTGTAGGTTCTGAGTTTCATTGATGAACTCAAAAACCGGAGAATATGTAACAGATTCTTTACAGGTCAATGGCCATAGTGTGACACCTGATGTGATGCCGACTACTGAAGACAAGAAGATTAGTTACAAAAATTAAAGATAGTGATTTTTGTTTCAGGGGCAGACAAGAGTAAGGCAACAGTTACTTTTAAGACTAAGATTACAAGTGATGACTTGAAAAACGGTAAGGAATACACTAACACAGCCAAGGTTGAGCGGACTCCAGAAGAGTAAAGAATCCAATATAGCTACAGCAGGTGTTATTAGTTTGGTAAGAAGACAGGAACGGTCGCAAATGCAGCAGTTAATTTTGGCAGATTGAGTGGGCTATAGAATTTAATGAAGAAGCTGCTGACTTAGGCCCTGTAAAAATAAAAGATGAACTTCAGAAAGACTTTCCAATGGCACTGCAACCCGAGACTTTTGCTGAGGCCTGGTATGAAGAATGGGATGGAGAAAAGTGGGTAAAAGGGAAATGTAACTCCTAGTAGTATTGAATCACACCATATCTAATGTGACTAAAAGACAAGGCCTATAATCCAGACAAATCACTAATATCCCTGCAAAATAATGTGGAATATTTCCGATTTAAGAATACAGCCCTATAAGCTGGGGGAACGGAACTAACCCAAAGGTTAGCTTTGATGGTGAAGTTGCATTGGGGAAAAATTGGATATCGAAAACAGTTAAGCTAGATGAAAAAGATCCTGATAAGGAAAAGTCAGCTTTGAAACCGAGTGGATTGCAACCTATTCCAAAAAGAATGATGACTCAGGAGCTTATTATCTATATGATGCATTTATCTCTTTTTGATAATGATATTTTAACAAAGAACAGTGTAATTAATGAGTGATGATTATAAGATAACAAAAAGGGATCGGATACCGCTAGTTACAAATGTTCCATCACTTAAAGAAATAATTCGGGCACTAACTGGCACCAGAGGCTGATAAATGCAGATAATCCTACTATAAGGTGCTTACAGCAGCTACTCTAGCAGCTTAAATGTTAGAGTGCTTGAAATAAGAACAAGACTGGTAATATATATGAGGACATTTATTAGAAATCAGTAATTTTGGAACATGGTAAGTCAGGTTAGTTTCAAAACTAAGATGGCGAACCTGAACACCTTTTAAAAGAGAGGGCATATGGCTACAATTATATGTCTCTTGTAAAAAGATGGTAAAAAGTAGATGAAGCAGAGCCTTGGCTCTAGATATAACTCAAGGATGATAAAAACAGGCTCTGTCAAAGGATAGGGCAAGGCAGTTTTTGAGTGATTCAAATATAGCTCAGGCTGACACTGATGTAATAGAGGAAAATTATTCTAAGGACAATTATTTAACAGCCTATGATAGAGACAGTAAAACAATAACCTACCGTCTCAGCGTAGATACGCGGCAAATGTCTCATGAGTGAAGATGGAGACTTGGGAAACATTATTGTTTTCAGATAAGCTTAATGAGGATTGGGAGTATGTAGACATAAAGCCTGGCAAAAATTCCTCTCTGTACAAAAGGTGAAACAGCATTTAAGGTGCGGCTACAGGATGCTGGCGGTAAGGGCTGGGATCTGAGCTATCAGAAGCATACTGCAAACGATAACTTACCAACAATGTTTTGCTGGAGAGGCTGAATTTAGGTTTAATAAGATAGATTCACTGTGTAATCTTCCAGTAAGGTACATTTGAAAGACTCTTCTCGTGGGCTGGGTACCTTAATTACTATGGTGATGTTAATAATACAGCCAAGCTCACAATAGAAAAATGACTTGGCATTCTGGAAGCTACTAGGAAGGTAGTCTTTGCAGAGTGAACAAAAGGGTAAAGGTAGATGGGCGTTTCCTTTGGAGAGGATGTTGACCTCGCAGAGTCATTTGACAACCAGACTAAAGAGGGAGTTGTTAAGTGGACTGTAGCTACAAACCACACAAGTATATGATAGCGGTGATGATACAGTCGTTACCTCAAAGATGAAATGAGTGACAATATCTCCATAGCTAGAAGAAAGGGCTCTAATGAGAGCTTATCTTTAGAAGGCGATAATTTCAAAATCTTTGAAGGAAGTATAGACAAGGAAGGAAAAGTTACTCCTTCAAAAGGAGATTAAAGGACAATCTTAAGGACATATTTAAGTATGACACGGCAACTAAAGCCTTCACTATAGCTATTCCGGATAAGAATAAGCATTATCAAATTTCATATATCACCTATATAAAGGATGGTACAACCACAGGAGCTAAGATACAACAACACTTTTCACTTTTTGAAAATGGTAGTGAAACAGAGATTTACAAACCAAGTTTTAATAAGGAAGTTACAATGCAGTCATCAGCTACAACCAGAGGCTTTGAGGAGTTGAAGGTTGTAAAAAGAGCGGAAGGATGGAAACCTGTATTGCAAATGCTGAATTTAAGCTTACTAAGGATGGCAGGTTTCTTCATATAATATAGTGACCACAAATGCAATTGGCGTTGTTAATTTTGGGAAATTAGTACCGAGGGATTATACTCTCGTGGAAACCAAGCAGCCTGAGGATATAAGGAAAAATAATACAGAGTATAAGTTTAAGGTATCCGACCTTGAGGTTGGAATGAAGGTGGACTTTATAGGTTCCTACAGTAATGCTGCAACTAATAATAATGAATTGATTATTACAAATGAACCATTGAACAACCGCCTTATCCGGGTGGAGGAGGTGGGATTGTTCCTCCTCAGGAAAACCCTAATAAACCTGTAGAACCTGGAAAACCAGGAGAGTCAGGAAACCTGTAGAACCAGGAAAACCATCTAAACCGAATAAAACCGGTGGTTCCAGCAAAGCCATCTAGAACCCATCGAAGCCATCGAACCCAACAAAACCGGTAAATCCTACCAACCCAACGAATCCAACAAATCCAACTACACCAGCAAACCCTGATACACCGCACAGACGGTGCCTTCCTATCCGATCACAATACCCCAAATCCAAATGACCCAAATGCAGTCCTGGAGCAGATCGAGGTAATTGAGATGATGGGAATCCACTCGGTAATTTTTGCAAAGAAGCAAAAGCCTAATGGAGAATATGAGTATGTGAAGTGTAGATGATGGAACCCTTTAGGAAGTATCAAAGCTGCCGGGCTTCCAAAAGACAGGTGGTGCAAATCTTGTATGGTATTATGTAATAGGAGGAGGTCTAACTTGTGGCAGTAATTCTATTTGTAATACGCAAGAAAAAGATGATAAATAATTAACATTTAAGATGAGTCAGAAAGCCTTGTAGATAGCAATCTACAGGGCCTTCTTAATGCATCAGTTATGTAAATGTGCAAAATGCTAGATTTTTCAAGGTAAAGTGCAACACTTTGTAAAAATAGCAAAAGCAACACTTTTCCTAGATAAAATAATGAAATTATATCAATAAAATCAGACTGAATTTAATCGGATTTGGTCTGATTTTATTGTTTTTGCCTCGAGGAAGTATGGCAAAACAAGCCTGAAAGCTGCATCTTTCAGGTTAAATGCAACGCTTTTTAGTGTTGCATTTACTTTGGAAAAATATTGCCAATATCTGCTTAATAAATCTTATATTTGAGCTAATAGATTATATTTCACTTATACGAAATCTGTCAAGATCAAAAGTGAATGGGCTTTCAGCCCAGCCTTGACTAGAATTTCAAAGTGAAATTCATCATAATCAAGCCTAATATAACTATAAATAGAACCCAAAAATAGCCTTATATTTCCTTCATTTATCAATTAGAATGGCTCTTTGTATTATATTGGAACTGAGATAATGATATTTTTCAATGTAAATGCAACAGGGATATCTGTCAGAGTAAGTGCAAACACCTATGTTGCATTTGAGTTGAAAAACTACATAAATTGCAAAGGCACTTTTAAAAAAGGTGTTGACAAATATACCACGGCTTTGTGGTATCATACTCATCTGTTGCCCCACAA
>BNJT01001110.1_pt1 | contig 34608 bp, 48 predicted proteins | sample 8540491 | NCBI WGS metagenome assembly BNJT01 (sample SAMD00202455, study PRJDB9452) | human saliva metagenome | host: Homo sapiens | reverse complement strand
TAGAAAAATTTTTATAGAAATAATATTAAAAAAATATTTGCAAAAATAAAGAGTGCTATAATATATTTCACAAATAAATATGGGGACGCAAAGGTTTCGACGGGGTTATGAGGTTATAGGTAGCAAGTCAGGCTTGTCGCTGTGAGAGACTAAACACATCGTTTAGATGGAAACAAAGAATACGCTTTAGCTGCTTAGTTCAGCTACACCTTGGATAACTTATTCTATACGGGTTTTCTAAAGGTGTCGACTAGTATAGATTACCATAAATGATTTCTCAAGTTTATGGGACATTTTAGAGGATAGTTTTAGTTAGCCCTGTTTACGGGAGTAATTATTACGAAATTAAATAGTAAACTAAACTTGTAGAAGCTTATAGTCGTTGTGATTTCGGACACGAGTTCGACTCTCGTCGTCTCCACCAAAATGTATATCCAAGTCTTTGGAAAAGTTCCTTAGACTTTTTTTTATAAGATTTTTGACTAAAATGGAGGAACAGAATGTCAACAATTGCTGTTTTAATAACTGCCTTAGCACTGGCTATGGATGCTATGTCTCTTTCTATCTATCAGGGAATAGCCTCTACAGAAAATCAGAAAAAACAAAATTTCATGAAAATTATATTAACATTTGGAATTTTTCAGTTTGCTATGGCATTAGTGGGATCATTGTCAGGAAGTTTATTTGTTCACTATATCTCATTGTATTCAAAGTATATTTCTTTTTGCAATCTTCTTATTTTCTAGGGACTTATGATGTTGAAAGAAGCTTTGAAAAAAAGAAGAGATGGAATATGATGAGAAGTACTTAGATATTAAAAACTTTGATCATAATGGGAGTGGCTACAAGTTTAGATGCACTCTTGGTTGGTTTGACATATTCAATACTTCCTTTCCATAAAGTTTTAGTATATACAGTTGAAATAGGGATTATAACAGCTATAATATCAGGATTAGGTTTCATAGTTGGAAATAAATTTGGAGACATATTAGGACAAAAAAATCTCACTTTTTAGGAGCAGCACTTTTAATATTTATATCAATAAATACATTAATAATATAACAAAAAGGCATATATAATATATGCCTTTTTATATTATCTATCATTACTAATCTTTTAGTAGAAACAAGTAGCTCTTTATTGCTTTTCTTTTAAATAGTGAATTTCATGATACTTACTAATCCGATTTCCCATATTAGGGGAAATTCCATATAGAAAGCGACAAAACAGTGAACTACTCCCACTTGTAGAAGTGGGAGCTTCTTTGGGAAGTATGTGCTTTTGTTAGCCACATATATTTACTAAGCTCTTCGGGTAGTCCCTACCCTGATATATTTTTTTCTAACTTACTTTTTCTTCTTTTAATATTTCTAAACCTTTTCTTAATATATTTATACTTGCATTGTAATCTCTATCTATTTCTAGTCCACAACATTCGCAATGATATATTCTTTCTGATAATTTTAGTGTTTCTTTTTATACTACCACAACTAGAACAAGTCTTACTACTTGGATAAAAATGTAGGTACTTTTTATAATCTTTCTTCCATACCAGTTTGCTCTATATTCTAGTTGCCTTATAAATTCATTCCAACTTACATCTGATATACTTTTTTTGCTAATTTGTGATTTTTTTAACATTCCTTTTATATTTAAGTCTTCTATACAAATTATATCGTGGTTATTGATAATTTTTGTACTCAACTTATTTACAAAGTCTTTTCTTTTATTTCTAATTTTATTATGTATTTTTGCTACTTTTTTTCTTTTGTTTTTGATAATTCTTACTATCTGATAGTTTTTTTATCGCTATCTTTAGCAAGTTTACATCTTCTTGATAGTTTTCTTTGTTCTCTTTTTTTAATTTTTTTCTCATATTCTTTTTGTTAGTTTTAAATTTTCTACTTTTGTATGGTCACTCATTATTGCAAAATTCTTTTTATTCCCAAATCTATTCCAATATTTTTTTATTAGTTTTTGGTAATTCTTCTATTTCTTCTTCACACAATATTGAAACAAAATAATGATCAAGACTATTTTTTTACTTATTGTTGCTGATTTAATTATACCTTTTATTTTTTTCTATGTAATTTGATTTTAACTAGCGATTTTAATTTAGGAAGTTTTATGTAGCTATCTTTAATGTATATTGTATTTTTGATTATTTGTAGTATAGCTTTGGACGGGGTTAGATTTACACTTATATTTTGGAAAAACCAAAAATCTTTATTTTTAAGAAAAATTCTTAAAAAGCCTTTTTCTAAATTTAATTGTGCATTAGCAAGAGCTAAGCTATCAACTTCTTTTAAATAAGGATATTCTTCTTTATATTTAGCAGGAGTAGGATATTTAGTTTTAATTCCTGTTGACTTATATTCTTCATAATCTTTCTTTCTATCATCTAACATAAGGTTATGAACTTTTCTAACACAACCAAAGTTTTTTTGAGAAAAAAAGATTACTTGTTCTAAGGTAGGATATATTCTGAATTTATATGCTTTTTTTAACTATCTTCATTTCCTCCTCCTTACTTGCTCCACCAACGTTCAACACTAAAAAAACTTCTACTCCAAAAAATATTCTTTTTCAGTTTTTAATTATCTTATTTATTTGATTTTATTATATCATATTTTAGAGACATTTTCAAGAAAATAAAAAAAGCAATTCATCCCCTACTTATAGAAGTAGGGGGACTTCTTCTAAGATTTGTTAAAAAAACAAGAATAATCTGAAGAAAAATTAAAAAGATGAAAATGCTCTAATATTTCACAAATTCCATAAAAGCAGTAAAACAATAGCTAAAGAAATTAATTTATCCATTTTTACCTTCCTTTATATAAAAAAACAATAAAAATTTTATTTTGAGATATTATATATTTTTTTTGGAGAAAAGTAAAGTTATATTTTTTTAAAAATTATATTGAATTTTTAATTTATATTTTTTTATTTTTTTACTAGATAAATAATAGATTTGAAAAATATTATTATTAAATGCTAAAAATATAAAAGATAATATAGGAATTGGAGGTAAAAAAAGGAATTGGAAAAAGATATAAAAAAATAGTTAATGTAAACAAAAAGTTTTGACGGAGTTCAAATTTTAAAAAGATATTAACTTGACAATAGAACAAGGGGAGTTTTTTTCTATTATAGGACCGTCGGGTTGTGGTAAAACCACCTTATTAAGAATGATAGCTGGATTTATTTCGCCTGATAGTGGAGCTATATATCTTGGTGATGAGAATATAGTTGACCTACCACCAAATCTTAGAAATGTAAATACAATATTTCAAAAAAATATGCTCTTTTTCCTCATTTAAATGTTTTTTTGAAAAATGTTGCTTTTCCTTTAAGGATAAAAAAGACAGATGAAAAAAACAATAAATGAAGAAGTTATGAAATACTTAAAACTTGTTGGACTAGATGAACATAGCACAAAAAAAGTTAGTCAATTATCAGGAGGACAACAACAAAGAGTTTCAATAGCAAGAGCCTTGATAAATAAGCCAGGGGTTTTATTACTAGATGAACCTCTATCGGCACTTGATGCAAAATTAAGACAAAATCTTTTGATAGAACTAGATTTAATTCATGATGAAGTTGGAATTACTTTTTATCTTCATAACTCATGATCAACAAGAAGCTCTATCAATATCAGATAGAATAGCAGTTATGAATGCTGGAAAAAAATTCTACAAGTAGGAACACCTGCTGAAGTTTATGAAGCACCAGCGGATACTTTTGTTGCTGATTTCTTAGGAGAAAACAATTTCTTCAGTGGAAAGGTAACAGGAATAATAAATGAAGAATTAGCGAAGATAGACTTAGAAGGCATAGGAGAAATAATAATAGAGCAAGATAAAAAGGTACAAATTGGAGATAGGGTTACTGTTTCTCTAAGACCTGAAAAAATTAGACTTTCTAAGAATGAAATAACTAAGTCTAAAAATTGTATAAACAGTGTGGCTGTTTATGTTGATGAATATATATATTCAGGTTTCCAAAGTAAATATTATGTTCATCTAAAAAAATAATAAGGACTTAAAAATTTAAGATCTTCTTACAACATGCTGCCTTTTTTTCGATGATAATGATGAAAAAAAGCAATATGGTGGGACGAAGATGCATACATCACATGGGATGCCTTTTGATGGCTATCTAGTGGAGGTGGAAAGTGAAAAAATAGTAAATTAGGATTAGGTTATTCTTTACCAATAAATATTTGGTTGACTTTATTTTTTTTCTTATTCCTATTTTTAATTATTCTTTCTTATTCTTTTTTTGAAAAGAAGCACCTATGGTGGAGTGGAGTTTAAATTATCATTTGAAACATTTAATATATTTGTGGATAAGGTATTTCTTTAACTATACTTGTAAACACTATATACATTTCAATATTAATAACTATTTTTTTACTGTCTTAATAGCTATACCAATTTCATATTATATAGCTAGATCAAGACATAAACAGGAACTTCTGTTCTTAATAATCATACCTTTTTGGACAAATTTTTTTAGTTAGAATTTATTCTTGGATAGCTCTTTTGGGTAACAATGGTTTTATTAATCACTTTCTTATGAAATTTCATCTGATTAATGAGCCTATAAAAAAATGCTATACAATGTTCCAGCTGTTGTGGTAATCTCAGTGTATACAAGTCTACCTTTTGCAATTTTACCTCTGTATGCAGTGGTAGAAAAAGTTTGACTTCTCACTTTTTAGATGCAGCAAGAGATTTAGGGAGCAACTAACTTCCAAGCTTTTTAGAAAGGTATTTCTTCCTAATATTAAAAGCAGGAATAATAACTTCAACTATTTTTCACTTTGATACCAGCTTTAGGTTCTTATGCAGTACCTAAATTGGTGGGAGGAACAAATTCACTAATGCTAGGAAATGTTATAGCACAACATTTAACAGTTACAAGAAACTGGCCTTTTAGCTTCGACTATTTCAGGAGCTTTAATAGTTCTAACAAGTATAGTCCTTTGGGTATTTTTCAAAAATATGAAGAAAAAAAGAAAACAAAGTAGGTGAAAAAAATGTCAAATAAATTAGATAGAAGAAAAAAACATCTTTTGTAATTTTTTTGTTCTTACTATGATATTCTTTTTACTTACCACTTGCAGTTCTAGTTATTTATTCTTTCAATAATGGAAAGGGTATGGCTTGGCAAGGATTTTTCTTTAAGATGGTATAAAGAATTGTTTAGACACTCAAGCAATATATGGAAGGCTTTTTTTATTATAGTATATTTATTGCTTTGATTTCATCATTTGTTTCAACAGTAATAGGGACATTTGGAGCCATAGCTTTAAAAGTGGTTTGATTTCAAAGGGAAAGAAAATATTTAAAAAAATATAAGTGTTCTACCTCTTGTTGTACCAGATATAATAATAGGGGTATCACTTCTTATAATGTTTGCAACAGTGAAAATTTAAACTAGGGATTACAACAATATTTATAGCACATACAACTTTTAATATCCCTTATGTTTTATTTATTATACTTTCAAGACTTGATGAATTTGATTATTCAGTTGTAGAAGCAGCCTATGATTTAGGTGCAACAAATAGACAGACTTTAACAAAGGTTATCATTCCTATGTTATTGCCAGCAATAGTATCAGCATTTTTAATGGCATTAACATTATCTTTTGATGATTTTGTGATAACTTTCTTTGTTTCAGGACCAGGGTCTTCAACTCTACCTCTTAGAATATATTCTATGATAAGACTTGGAGTTTCTCCAGTGGTAAATGCTCTATCAGTTCTGTTGATAGCTATCTCAATTTTATTGACATTATCAACAAAAAAATTACAAAAGAATTTCATTAAATAGTTTTTTTTATTAAAATATAGTATAATACTTATGACTAAATAAATTTAGGAGGTTTTTAATGAAAAAAGTTATTTAAACTATTAAGCATTATAGGGCTATCACTTATGTTTTTTTAGTAAGTTGTAGTTCTGTAAAATCTACAATGAAGTCAGTGACTAGTGTATTTAAAGATCCAGTTAAATACAACAATGTAACAGCAACTTTCGTTACTACTCAAGGAGAAATTACATTTCTATCTTTATCCAGAAGCAGCTCCTATAACAGTGGCTAACTTTATCAACCTTGCAAAAAGAGGTTTCTACGATAACACAAAATTCACTCGTTCAGTTGAAAACTTTATGGTACAAGGTGGAGATCCTACTGGAACAGGAATGGGTGGACCAGGTTATGTTATACCTGATGAATTCGTTGAATGGTTAGATTTCTATCAACCAGGAATGCTTGCTATGGCAAATGCAGGACCTAACACAGGAGGTTCTCAATTCTTTATGACATTTGCACCAGCTGATTGGTTAAATGGAGTGCATACTATCTTTTCGGTGAAGTTCGTTCAGAAGGAGATGCAATAAAAGTTAGAAAATTAGAAATGGGAGATGTTATAAAAGAAGTTAGAATTTCTGATAATGGAGATTTCTTCTTAGGGTTATTCAAACCTCAAGTTGAAGAATGGAACAGAGCATTAGACAGAGAATATCCTAATTTAAAGAAATATCCTATAAGAGATGTAACAGCTCAAGAAGTTGAAGCATATAAAGAAGAATTAGATAAACTTTATATACTAAGAAAGAAAAAGAAAAAAACCAAGATACTTTTTGAATATCCCAATAACTAAATTTATTAGAGGAGTATTCAATAAAGTTGGAGGATATACTCCAAAGAGAATCTGTAATTAGTAATTAAGATTAAAAAAATTATAAGATAGACTATTGTAAGTAATGATTTTATCGTTAATTTACAGTAGTCTTTTTTTTTCTTTTAGCCTTCTTATTTTTTTAATAAATTAAGCTAATCAAAGTAAAAAAATAAATTAAAAAAATTTACATATGTAATTAGTTTTTCTTTCAAAAATTTAAGAAAGTATGATACTATATATAAGAATAATTATAATTAATTGAATTTCAGAATGAGGTGATAAAAAAATTAATACTTATGTTGTAAAAACCACTTAGCTCAAAAGAAGGAGAAATATCTTCCTTATTTTAGCTTTTTGTTGTCCTGATTCTTTTTAGCAGGTATAGCTTTAAAAAAATTAGACATAGAACAGACTATGAAATTGATTTAAAAAGAGAATGAAATAATTTCCTATGAAGTTTTAGATAACATAGAATTAGGTCTATACTCTGATATAAAAAAATTCTTTAGTAGATATAGCTCAAATAAAAAGCAGAAAAACAATGCTTTACCTGAAATAGAAGATTTAGTAGAAGAAGAAATTCCACCTTACTACAAGGATGTAACTTGGGAACAAAGGGGAGCAATGGAATGGAAAAAATTAAACATGACAATGAAGATTACTATGTTGGTATAGGAAATGAAAAAGATTGGAACTTTCCTTGTAAAGTTCAATGATGCGAATATAGATGAAAGTGATATTTTCTATATGAAAGATAAAGTCAGTTTTAAAGATATAGAAAAAAACTTTGAGAAATACGAACATATAATGAAAAAAATAGTTCCCTATACAGGTAATGACGAAAGACAAAAAGTACATTGCCAAATAGGAGGCAAAAAAATGAAAAAAAGATAATACTTTTTAATGTTCTTTGCTATTGAAATGTTTTAGCAATGGCAGAAGAAAAAAATAAAAAAATAGGTATAACTTTACTACCTTACTATAGTTTTGTTGCAAATATAGTAAAGGATAGAGCAGAAGTTATCCCCATAGTAAAGGCAGAAGGTTTTGACTCTCATACTTATCAACCTAAGGTTGAAGATATAGAAAGAGCTTCAAAAAGTAGATGCCATTGTTGTAAATGGTGTAGGACATGATGAATTTGTATATAAAATCATAGATGCAGTTGATAAAAAAAGGATAAACCTGTTATTATCAATGCTAATAAAGATGTTTCACTTATGCCAGTTGCAGGTACATTAGGTAATGAAAAGGATTATGGACTCTCATACTTTCATATCTATAACAGCTGCAATTCAACAAGTACATAATATAACAAAGGAATTAATAAAATTAGATCCTAAGAATAAAGATTTCTATCTTGCTAATTCAAGAGAATATGTAAAAAAATTAAGAAAAATTAAAAAAACAGATGCTTTAAAAAGAAGTTCAAGATGTAAATGGAACAGATGTTAGAGTTGCCACTTTCTTAGGTGGATATAACTATCTTTTTATCTGAGTTTGGAATAGATGTTAAAGGCAGTTTTAGAACCAACTCATGGTTCACAAATAAGTATGTCATCACTTCAAAAAAATGATAGAAAAAAATAAAGAAAGAAAAAGATAGATATAATCTTTGGAGAAAAAGAATTATAGTGATGAATATGTATCTATAATTAAGAATGAGACAGGGATAGAAGTTAGAAAGTTAGAACACTTAACAACAGGTGCCTATAGAGCTGATAGCTTTGAAAAAGTTTATCAAAGTTGACCTAGATGAAGTTGTAAGTGCTATTAAATATGTTAAGAACAAAAAAATAAAAAAATAGAACTAAGAAATAATGGAGGTATCAAATGTACAAAAAAAGTTATTGGCGATTTTAATGTTAATTTTTTTAGTTTTTTTCAGTTATGGCTAAAGATAAACTAAAAAAATAGGTGTTACTTTACAACCTTACTACAGTTTCGTAGCTAATACAGTAAAAGATAAGGCAGAAGTTATTCCAGTTGTGAGACTAGACAAATATGATTCTCATAGTTATCAACCAAAACCAGAAGATATTAAGAGAATTAATGAATTAGATGTTATTGTAGTAAACGGAGTAGGACATGATGAATTTATCTTTGATATTTTAAATGCAGCAGATAGAAAGAAAGAAATAAAAAGTTATTTATGCAAATAAAAAAATGTTTCTTTAATGCCTATAGCAGGCTCAATCAGAGGAGAAAAAGTTATGAACCCTCATACTTTTTATCTCTATAACAACTTCAATTCAACAAGTGTATAATATAGCTAAAGAATTAGGGAGAAATAGATCCAGCTAACAAAGAATTTTTACTTAAAGAATTCAAGAGACTATGCTAAAAAAATTAAGAAAAATTAAAAAGCAGATGCTCTAAATGAAGTAAAGAAATTAGGAAATATTGATATAAGAGTTGCAACTCTACATGGTGGATATGACTATCTATTATCTGAATTTGGTATAGACGTTAAAGGCAGTTATAGAACCATCTCATGGAGCTCAACCAAGTGCAGCAGACTTAGAAAAAAAGTTATTAAAATAATTAAAAAAATGAAAAAGATAGATATAATTTTTCGGTGAAAAAGAACTTTAACAATAAATTTGTAGATACTATTCATAAAGAAACAGGTGTTGAAGTTAGATCTCTATCTCATATGACAAACGGTGCTTATGAATTAGATGGTTTTGAAAAATTTATTAAAGTTGACTTAGATGAAGTTGTAAAAAGCAATTAAAGACGTAGCAGCTAAAAAAAGGAAAGAAATAATGAATGGACTTGAAATTCAAATAAAAAGATTTAAATTTAGTACTATCAGGAAATGAGATTTTTAGAGAATATTAATTTGACTGTTAAGGCTGGAGAAGTACATTGCCTTGTAGGTCCTAATGGTGGAGGAAAAACTTCACTTTTAAGATGTATACTAGGACAAATGCCTTTTACAGGTCATATAGAAATGAATTATGAAAAAGAGAAAGTGATTGGATATGTTCCTCAAGTTTTAGATTTTGAAAGAACTTTACCTATTACTGTTGAAGATTTTATGGCTATGACTAATCAAACTAGACCTTGTTTCCTAGGTATATCTAAAAAAACATAAAGAGACAGTTGATAATCTTCTAAAAAAATTAGGAGTTTATGAAAAGAAAAAAAGATTATTGGGGAATTTATCAGGTGGAGAAAGACAAAGAGTGCTATTAGCTCAAGCTCTTTTCCCAAGACCTAATCTTTTAATTCTAGATGAACCTTTAACTGGTATAGATAAGGCTGGAGAAGATTATTTCAAAAGAAATAATAAAAGGAATTAAAAGAAGAAGGTATAACAATTCTTTGGATACACCATAATCTAGCACAGGTAAAAGAGTTAGCAGACACTGTTACTTGTATAAAGAAAAAGAATGATATTCAGTGGAGATCCAAAAAGAAGAATTAAAAGAAGATAAAATTATGAGAATATTTGAATAGGAAATATAAATAATTTACTGCTATAAAATGTAGTAAAAAAATAAGTGAGTTACGAATGAAATTTTTAGATAAAAATCAAATAGAATGAGCCGAGTAAATATCGGCGTGTCTGAAGCCAACTTGTTGGCAAGTTTGCCGAATTTACAGCGAATTCTTGATTTTTTTATTGTTAAGAAAATTTACTCAGTAACGAACTATTTTTTTATATACATTAAATGAAAAAAATGATTTGTAGGAGAGAAAAATGTTAGAAACTTTTAGAAATTTCTTAATAAATTTAGCTGAGCAAGGTAGTATTCCAGCTTCTTTTAAGTATGGTTTCGTTATCAATGCTATGATATGTGCATTGCTTATAGGGCCAATACTTGGAGGAATAGGAACTATGGTAGTTACAAAGAAAAATGGCCTTTCTTCTCAGAAGCAGTAGGACATGCTGCTATGACAGGTATAGCTGTTGGTGTACTACTAGGAGAACCTTTTTCAGCACCATATATTTCACTTTTTTTACTTATTGTATATTATTTGGATTGATTATCAATTACACAAAGAATAGAACAAAGATGTCCTCAGATACTCTGATAGGAGTTTTTCCTAGCAATTTCAATAGCTTTAGGGAGGAACACTTCTTATCTATGTATCAGCTAAGGTAAATTCACATGCCTTAGAAAGTATACTATTTGGTTCTATACTTACAGTAAGTGATACTGATATATACATCCTAGTTGTATCAGCAATTATAATTGGTTTTGTGCTAGTGCCATATCTAAATAGAATGTTATTAGCAAGTTTTCAATCCAAATCTAGCAATAGTAAGAGGAGTAAATGTAAAATTAATAGAATATTTTTTTATTATAATTGTTACAGTTATCACAATAGCCTCAGTAAAAATAGTAGGATCTATACTTGTTGAAGCCTTGTTATTGATACCAGCAGCGGCAGCAAAGAACTTATCAAAGTCTATAAAAGGTTTTGTAAGCTACTCAGTAGTTTTTGCACTTATTAGCTGTCTGTTAGGAGTGTATTTACCAATACATTTTGATATATCAATTCCATCAGGTGGAGCAATAATAATGATTTCATCGGCTATCTTTATTATTACAGTTATTATTAGAATGTTATTTAGAAACTTTGCAGAAGGAGAATAGAATGAAAAAGATATTACTATTTATTTTTAATGTTAGTCTTAGGTACAGTTAGTTTTGCTGAAAAACATAGTAATCACATCTATACAACCTCTATATTCTTTGACTAGTTACTTAACTAAGGGAACAGATATAAAAGTTTATACTCCCTTTGGTTCAGAAACATCTATGACTATGTCAAAAGAAGCTATAAGAGAAGAAGGTTTTGACTTATCAGTTGCTAAAAAAGCTCAAGCTGTTGTAGATATAGCAAAAGTTTGGCCTGAAGATGTAATCTATGGAAAAGCAAGAATGAATAAAATAAATATTGTTGAGATAGATGCAAGCTATCCTTATGATGAAAAGATGACAACAATATTCTTCAGTGATTATTCAAATGGAAATGTAAACCCATATATTTGGACAGGTAGTAAAAATCTAGTTAGAATGGTAAACATCATATCTAGAGATTTAATAAGATTATACCCTCAAAATAAAGCTAAAATAGAAAAGAATGTAAATAAATTTACTAATGATCTATTAAAAATTGAAAATGAAGCTAATGAAAAAAATTACTTTCAGTTGATAATGCTTCAGTTATATCTTTAAGTGAAAATTTACAATATTTTCTTTAAATGACATGAATATATACGCAGAATATGTTGACTATGACAGTATAACTGCAGAAAAATATCGCTAACTTAGTGAGAGATAAGGGAATAAAAGTTGTTATCTCTGATAGATGGTTAAAGAAAAATGTTATAAAAGCATTGAAAGATGCAGGTGGAGAGTTTGTTATTATAAATACTTTAGATATACCTATGGATAAAGATGGAAAAATGGATCCAGAAGCTATATTAAAAGCATTTAAAGAAAAATACAGATAATTTAATAGAAGCACTAAAGAAATAATAGGAGGACAAAATGAAAAAGTTTTTTTAATTTTTAGTTATTGGAGTTTTAATGTCAGTTGTTGCATTTGCACATGCACCATTAATTTCTGTTGATGACAATGGAGATGGAACTGTGTATATTGAAGGTGGTTTCTCAAATGGAACTTCTGGTGAAGGTGTTGAAATCATAATCGTTAAAGACAAGGCATATAATGGTCCTGAAGAAACTTTCAAAGGGAAAGAAGTTATCTATAAAGGGAAATTAGATGCTAAAGGAAGCATAACTATGCCAAAACCTGCAACTGAAAAATATGAAGTATATTTCAATGCTGGAGAAGGACACGTTGCTAGCAAAAAAAGGACCTGCTTTTAACTGCTGGTGAAAAAAAGCTAACTGGGATAAAAGCAACTGCATAGCTTTGACTTTGGAGAATGGAAAGAATTAATGTTAGAAAAAAATAATAAAATTTTTTTATTATAAAAAAATTATAATTAAGGTTGGTATGATACAAAAAAATAATATTCGGAGGTATCTCAGTATGAAAAAAAGTTTAGTTTTAATTGGTAGTATCTTATTAGCAGCAAATCTATTTTGCACATGATCATTTTCTTTATACATCTAATTTAGATGCAAGTAATCAAAAAGAAGTTAAAATGAAAGCCATTTTAGCTCACCCTGCAGAAGGACCAGAAGTAGAACCTGTAAGTATTGCAACAGTTGATGGTAAAAACATCTTTACCAAAAAGCATTCTTCGTAGTTCATGATGGAGTAAAAAAACAGATTTATTATCTAAAGTTAAAGTTGGAACTATAAAAAAACAGCTAAAGGACAATATGTAGCACTTGATGCTATTTACACCGCTGAAGATGGATTAAAAAGGTGGAGGAAGCTGGGTATTCGTAATGGATAGTGGAAACACAAAAGATGAAGGGTACACATTCAATCCAGTAGAAAAAAATTAATAATAACTAAAAGATTCAGCAGGATCAGACTACAACCAAAGAGTAGCTCCAGGATACAATGAAATAGTTCCTTTAGTTAACCCAGTTAATGCTTGGAAAGAAAAATGTATTCAGAGCAAAAATTTGTTGATAAAGATGGAAATCCTATAAAGAATGCAAGAGTAGATGTTGATTTCATCAATGGTAAAATAGATATGACTAACAACACTTGGACTCCTAATAAAGTAGCTCCTAAAAACAAGTGTAAGAGTATTTACTGATGACAATGGAGTATTCGCATTTGTTCCATCAAGAAGTGGACAATGGGTTATAAGAGCCGTTTCTTCTCTAGATAGACAAAAATAAAGTTGTTCATGATGCTTCATTAGTTGTTCAATTTGAATAAGATTAAAATTAAAATTTAGTTCTGACATAAAAAAAGAGAATTTTTTTGAGTATAAAGACTTGAAAAATTCTCTTTTTGATATAAAAAAATAATGCTGATGAAATTTCTTCCAGTTGCTTCAATAAAAATACATCATAACTCTTTTTCTTAATATCTAGTTTATCCATATATGCCCCTCTTACATTTAGCTATAAATAATCTATATACAAAAAAATTTACTTTTTATTATTTTTTTATAATGCGATTATAAAAATAACTATGATTATTTGTTAAATAATTTTTACTAGAATTTCTATTTTTTTACTTATATTTTTCATTTTTGAATGAAACATATATTAATGGAATATAGAAAAATAAAAAGGATTAAATTCTATTCAATATAGAATTCAATCCTTATTCTAAATTTATTTTTTTAAAAATATTTTTTTAAGTCTTTTTACTATTTCTTCTTATTTGTATCTTTATCTTTTTCAAGTAATTCTGGGACATCTTTTATAACTTCTTCAACTAATTCTGAAAAATCTATTGCATTTTTTTGCTTGTTATTATAGCTTTTTCCTGTATCAGCTTCAATTTCTCTTCTTGTATTACCTGCAATAGTTCCTCCTCTTTTTGCAATTTTTTTATTTTCATCCAAATTTTTAGGGTTATGTATATTAGTTAATTCTGTTGTTGTAGCTTCTGCTAACATATTTAGTACAAGTTCTAATGTAGACATATTATCTCTTAAGTTTTTCTTTTTCAATCCTTTAAAAATCTTTATATTCTCTTGTAGTCATTCCACTCCAAGCTTTTGTGATTTCATTTGTAAGAATCGCATACTCTTTTCCTTCTTTTTACTCCATGTTCTTGCCAAGTATCTGTTAATTCTTTTCTAACTTGAATAGCCTGTAATCTTTGATTTATCCATTCTTTTTGAATACCCTTTTTTTAAATATGTTTCTAAAAGCTCTATCAATTGTTAATTCAGGATCTATAATTTCATCTATTCTTTCCTTTCCAATTTCTGCTAGCCACATTTTAAAAGGTTCTGCTTTGGGAGATGGAATAGATTGAATTATACGAAAAAATCCCTTGCATATCAGCAACATCTGTCATATACATTTTTTTCCATCTGTTGATTTTAATTTCAGTTGTCGACAAATTGTCGACAACTGACTTTTCTCCTCATCTGTCATTCTTTTTACTTTATACCAATAATCTCTAGGATTACTGCTATCTGTTAATACTTTAATTACATCTATAATGAGAAATAGTATTCTTCTTTTTTCATTATCCCAACTAGAACGAATTTTATTTCCTTCAAATAGTTTTATTTTTATTATTAATATTTTCAGTCATACTCTAACTCCTTTTCCAAATGTATTCTATATTATATACTTATTATAACACAAATTTTTAATAGGAGTATAGATAAAAAAATAAAAAGGATTAAATTCCATTCAATATAGAATTCAATCCTTTGTTCTAAATTTATTTTTTTAAAAAAATATTTTTTTAAATCTTTTTACTATTTCTTCTATTTCAATAGCAATTTTTGGCTTTCTTTTTTTATCTAAACCAATTTTTTTCAGCAACATTTAATATATCATTTAAACCAGGATTTGCTCCATTACCATTTATAGTTGTTGCATGCTCTCCATTTATAGAGTAACTATAAGTTAAGTCATAGGCGGGTGAAAGTTCCCATTTGTTTAAATCTTCATTGTAAATAAATGAAAAATTTTTTTAGAATGGTCATCTCTATTGTGAGAGAAGACATTGAAGCACATCAACCTAAATAGCTTTTCAACTTCTTCAAAGCTTTTTAGTAAGATTTAAAAGTAAGTTGCATTAAATCATTATAGTCAAGATTGAGAATTCTATGAGAAGTTTCTAATAAGCCACTCACAGAAATCATATGCAATTTTTCTAATTGCCCCCATTAATAATTTTTTTCCTGTCAAATCTTTTTATTCCAAAAATAACCTGAGGATATTTTTAGAAGGAAAAAGTTTTATCTCTGGCATATCAATCTTACATTTTTAGCACAGACAGAATATAGATACTCTAATTCTCCTATATTATTATCATCTAATGAAGAAGGAAATTTTATAATCCAATCTTCATTGTCAATCTTTGTTAGAATTTTTAGGTCTTGCTCCTCCAGATGAACCTCCTAATCTAAAAAGATTATCTAAATCGGCTGAATATTCTGTATTTAAAATTTTTTTACAAGATAAAGCTAGACTATCATAATCTTCTTGACAATCTTTCTCTTCTAAAAAGATTATATTCTGGTTTATATGATAAAGCTCCCATTCCTGTTTCACCAACTATGGCTAGTCTATCTATTTGACTAATCTGTCTTGGGTTTTATATTTTTGAGAATTTAGCATTCTGTCAACAAGTAACCTTCCCCAACCATCAGGAAGACTATCGGAGAATACTCCATATAGACCGTCAAAAGGATCTATTCTAGGAATAAAAACTTGCTTTTTTTAAAGGAAGATTAAATGGACTTATTGAAAAACCGTTGTTTATCCATTCATTATCGTACTCAAAAGCCACAATATTATTTTTTTCATTAAAGCTAATGTTCCAACCTTTTTTTCATTATAGAAAAACTTGTAGAGACTTAATCTTTTTTTCATTTATTATCTCCTCAATAGAACTATATTGTTTTTTTGTTGAAATAAGTTTAAAAATTCATCTTCACAACCTAAAAACAATAGCAATTTTTATAAGAGAAAAAGAGATTTCCCAGTATTTTCAAAACGCTTTTATTGAACCAAAACTCACCCCTGACTTTTTTTGAAAATTCTTCCTGTGTTAATTTTTAATTCCTTTTCTTCTTTTTCTAATATTTTTTTGCTATTTCTAATTGTATTTCTTTTTGGTGTCTTCATATTTAAAAAAATTCATATTCATATATAATATATTATCTAAAAATATACAAAAAGTCAATATTTAGATAATATATTATCTAAATATCTTCTGGTATCTTTTTTTATCTCTGAACATCTTATCAGCAAGATAAATAAATGGTGTGTCACAGATAGCAACTATAAATTTAATTATATATGTTGATAAGAAGATATTAATCATAACATCTATTGGATAAACCCCATAGAAAGCGATAGTTGTAAACACTAAGTTATCTATAAAGTTGGCTAAGCATTGTACTTCCGTTGTTTCTAATCCAAATGAATTTTTTTAGCAGGAAATTTCTCTCTAATTTTTTTCATATAACCAAACATCGTGGAATTGAGAAATTAAATATGCAATAAGTGAAGCTATAGCTAATCTTGGTAATAATGAGAATATACTTTTAACACTTTCAAATAGAGCTAAACCTTCAGGAACATCAAGAGGTTTAAAAGTGTATAGCACATTGCATTATTAAAGTTGTTGCAACAAGTGAGAAAAAAATCCAATTTTTACAGCTGTATTTGCAGCTTTCTTACCATAGTTTTCACTTAAAAATATCAGTTATTAAGAAACCACCAGCATATAGGATATTTCAAGAGTTGCCTCCATACCAAAAAGATTAACCAAGATAACAACTTGTATATTTGCTAAAAATTGTTGAGATAGGCACCCAAATATAAAGTCCTATTTTTACCAAACTTTCTATAAGCAAAAAGTATACAAGAAAAAAATTAATTACTAACATTAAAAACCAAAGAAAAATATTGTGCATCATTGTTCAAAAACCCCGATACAAAAAGTCTATTAAATAAAAAAATAAACTAATATTATGTTGACTATCACTATATCAACTTTTCTTTTTCAACAAGTTCTATTTGGCTATTGAAAATATTTCAATAAGCTACTCTAGTTTTTGTAACTCTCCAAAGACTTAAATTCCTGTGTATCGTACAGTACATTTTTTTAATATATATTTATTAACTAATTTTGTAATTAGCTAGATTTAGTGAGGCATTGTAATCTCTATCTATTGTAAGTCCACAGCATTCACAATGGTAAATTCTATCACTTAGTTTTAAATCTTTTTGATAGCTCCACAATGTGAACACTTCTTTGAACTTGGATAAAGTGTTGGTACTCTCTCTAATTCTATTCCATATAATTTACATTTATATTCTATAAAAACTTATAAATCTATAAAAAACTTTGTTCTGATATTGCCTTAGAAAGATGCTTATTTTTTTAATATATTAGTTACTCTTAATGTTTCTATAACAATCTTTGATGGTTTGGTTTTCACTATCTCTGTTGTTACTTGATGAGTATGATTGACTCTAATATTTGTTAAAGTTCTATTTATTAATTTTATCTTTCTTTCTAATTTAATAATATTTTTTTAGTTTTTACAAATTTTTCTCCATTTTTTTGTTCATAAGATATTTTTACTAACTTTTCTTTGTAATCTTTTTAATTTCTTTTTTTAACTTTCTTACTCTTTTTAGTTTTATTAATATTCTTATAAACTTTTTCATTAGAACAAGTCGCTAAGTTTTTTTATTCCTAAATCTATTCCTACTGTAGTGTTATTATGTTCAGTTTTATGTATTTCTATTTTTCTAGAAAAAGCTTATATACCAATATTTACCATCATAACTAATATGAGGATTAAGATAATGTTTTTTTCTTCTATTAATAACTCTGGTAATGGTTCAGCAGTTTTTAATATTTCCTAATTTTTTTCACATTGAACACCATTTTTGAGTTTTCTTCATAGATTCATAATTTTACATAAAAACTGATATTACTTTTTCTATTTTTATGTTTAGGAAAAATTTGCTTTTTTTATCAAAGAATTTTTTTATAAGCTAGGCATAAATCTTTCACTGCTTTGTTTTTAGGACATTGCTTCCAACTTCGCATAGCCATTTGAAGTCTTCCTCTTTTCTTCAGCTTAGTCATTTCTCTTCTTAAAACTTTATCGTTTATAAACTTATTGCCTTTTTATGATTGTCAATTTGTTTATCCAAAAGCCCAGTTATATATGAACCTCGAACAGCCAGCTGATTTCCATAATAATATTTCTTGTTCCTTTGTAGGTTTAAGTCTTATCTTTGTACCTATAAATGTATAAACTGTACTATCCATATATACACCTCACTTTTTATCTTTTTGATGTATATATTTTACACTAATTTTGTTGAAAAATCAATTTATTTTTTTATTCATTTTAATAGATTTTTTTGTGTATTCACTTTAAGTCGCAACTCTTAAAAGCAGTCTTTTCTCTCACGAGTAGACTTCTTATGCTTTCACATAAGCGTAGACTATTTGTTAAGCTTTTATAAAGCTTCGAATATTTTTTTCTTCCACCCTTGATATAAAGTCATGTCAATATATCTGCTTGTGGTTTTACTTTCCCATACTTATTATTTATGGTTATCTTCTTTTTAAAAGGGAGACTCAATCTCCTAGTCGTTGAACCTCTATCATAGCTTATGCCTTAGATAGTTGGTAACTAAACACCGATTAACTTTAACTGTTTACTATCTTTTACCTTTTATAAACAGTGTTCCTTAGAATTATAATAAAAAAATAGGTTGCACTAATAAAAAGACTATTTTAAATTATAACTTTTTCATCTTAGGACATACAAATCAATTTTTCTGCTTTCGCCACTTTCAAGCCTATTATTTCTAATTACTTTGTAGTTTGATTTATCTTTACGGTTTCCTAGTTTTTAAATTCGAGCTACCTCAACATTACTGTTAAAGTAGGGGTTTTTCTTGACAATTATTTTTATAGTTCTATTAATTATTTTTCCTTCCCAAATCTTTATTATCTATTAAAAATTTCAACTCTATCATTATCAAAAAGATGTTTCATATCTTGTACAAAACCATTTAACAAGCTCAGCATCTCTTTTTACCACAGTTCCATTGTCCACAAAAAAACATTTATTGTTATAGCTTTAAAGTATTTTTAAACCCATTTCAATATCGTTTTTTTATCATTTCTTTTGTCTGTCCTTGAGTTGCAATCAAAAGACAGACTGAATATATTTTCTCAGATAATTCTTTTTATCTTCTTTTTCATCTAAGAGAATATTTTTTTCTTGTAAACATTTCTTCTAAAAATTGTTATCAAAACTTTCTATCCCCGTTCTAAATCTAATTTCAACTTTTTTTCTTTTCATTGAAATAGTCAATGATTTCATCTAAACGAGAAAGATAAGAATAGAAAATCTCAAAATACAAGATTTTAATATCTTTTTCATAGACAACTTCCCTTATTTTCTCTAAAGTTTTTCTTAGGGATTTCAAACACAGAACCAGAATTTATAACTTCTAAAATTCCAAATTCTCCAGTTATATCCTTTTAAAACTTCTAAATTAACTTCATTAATTTCTTCCTCATTGTTTGAGTTATCTTCTATGTAGTTACAGAAACTACATTTTTCCATAAGCACAAGGAAAAGATTTTTAAGAGCACGATCTCTCTTTGAAATTTTCCTTCTACCTTACTATACCTTATACCCATTTTCCTCCTCTATAATTTTTTTATTGCTTAGTGAAAAAAATAAAAATAGTTTGTTACTGAGTAAATTTCTTAACTCGCTTATTTTTTTAGTGTTAAATTAAGAGGTGAGATTACTGTGACGTCCATTATTGTTGAGGGAGCCTTTGTGGAGCTCCCTGAGACACTAATGGCAGGCAAGCAATCGAATATCTTAAAATTTAAGCAATAAAAAGGGGACTTGCACCCCAAGTCTAGTTTTTAAGATGGTTTTGCTAGTACATCTACTATGTAATTTTTTTATTATAAATACTAAAGTAACTGTCTCTGACTGATAGGAGACTAAAAAGAAATAGACGAGGACAAACGACGAATTTTATCGTTAAGTGCTATGCTAGTGAGCGTAAAAAGCAAGTGTTTGAAGCTGACTTATCAGCAAGTTTTGCTTTTTAGCGAACGATTAGCACTTTAGATTAAAAAAATTCAGTCTCAGTCCGAGTTATTTCTTTTAGTGCATCTTTAGTATTAGAATTTCTTTAATAATTCTCTGTATTGCTTTTGCTAAAGTTTTAACAGTGAATTTTCTAATAAATTGATACCAGAAGAATTGCATTTTTCCATTCCTCTTACAGAATCTTGTAGCATTCTTTTTAACGAAATCTTGTTCTTCATAGCTCATTTTAATTTCAGTACTTTTCCTTTTTTTAGAAGCAACATCAGTAATATAATTTAGGAAATTATATACTCCTGCATATTGACTGTTAGAAGCTGTATCAGAAAAATTGTTTCTTAGCCTCATTAATGAATCTAACAAAAGTTTTTTTATCGTTTTTATCTAATTGTATTGTATATTTTCTTTTTACCTTTTCCTATTTTTTTGAATAGAACTCATCATTCCCATCATAGAAGACATATTATTCATTTCCATAGGACTTAAGGCAGTTGGATTAACTCTTGTACCCTTCATTTTATCACCTCACTCTCCCTATTATTTTTGTAATTTCATCTGTAGATATTGCACCATTTCTAAGTATTTTAGGAACATCAGAAGTCAGGTCAATTATAGTTGAGGCTTCACCGAGTTTACATTCGCCACCATCCACTAAAATATCAACTCTTGATTTTATAGCTTCTGACAATTCATTATATGATTTAGGAGTGGCCTCCCCTGAGATATTAGCACTAGTTGTGGCTAAAATACCACCAGCTAAATCAATAATTTTAATAGCTAAATCTAAATTAGGAATTCTCACACCAATAGTATCTCCACCAGAGACCATAATACTTGGAATATGCTCTTTTCTTTTTAAGTATGACAGTCAAGGCACCAGGCCAAAAAGCATGAGCTAACTTTTCTAAGATTTCTCTATTTTCATCAGAGATAGTAGCAACTTCTTCAACTTTATCAACAGAACTTAAAAGTGCAATAAGAGGAGAAGTAAAACTCCTACTCTTTGCAAGATATATATTATTAATACTTTGTTCATTAGTAACAATAGAAGCTAGACCATAGACAGTGTCAGTTGGATAGATAATAAGTGAACCTTTTTAATTCATCTGCTAATTCAGTCCACTTATCATCACTAATATCAGATATATTATCTATCTTAAGATATTTTTCCATTATTCAAATAATTCTGAAACTGATTTATTATTAGTTATTCTGTCTATTGCAGATGCAAATACAGAGTCCACTGATATTATTTTAACTTTGTCTATTTTCTTTCTTTCAGGTAATGCTATTGAGTCTGTTACAACTACTTCTTTTAAAGCAGATTTTTCTAGTCTTTCTATTGCTGGATCTGAGAAAACAGCATGAGAACAACAAGCATAAACTTCTTTAGCTCCTCTTGCTGCTATTGCATCAGCACCATTAGTTATAGTTCCTGCTGTGTCTATCATGTCATCTATAAATATAGCGATTTTTCCTTCAACTTCTCCAATTAGGTTCATAACTTCAGCAATATTAGGTTTAGGTCTTCTTTTGTCGATGATAGCTATTTTACAATCTAATTTTTCAGCTAATTTTCTAGCTCTTTTAACTCCACCAACATCTGGAGAAACAACTACTATATCATCTCCGTAGAAACCTTTTTCTTTAAAGTATTTTGCCATTAATGGTAATCCTTGCATATGATCAACAGGGATATCAAAGAATCCTTGAATTTGATCAGCATGTAAATCCATTGTTATAACTCTATTAACACCAGCTGTTGTTAATAAGTTAGCAACAAGTTTCGATGTGATTGGTTCTCTTGGTTTAGACTTTCTATCTTGTCTAGCATAACCATAGTAAGGAATAATAACATTTATTGTCTTAGCTGAAGCTCTTCTTAGTGCATCAACAAATATTAAAAAGTTCCATAAGATTTTTCATTTACAGGTTCTGAAGTAGATTGAACAACAAAGACATCTCTACCTCTTACAGTTTCTTCAATTTCAATATAGACTTCTCCATCTTTAAATCTTTGAATTTCTGCCTTTCCTAGTTGTAAACCTATTTTTCAGCAATTCTACTTGCCAACTCCACATTTGAACTTCCAGAGAAAAATTTTAACGTTATTAAAAATTTATCATCTTATTTTTCCACCCTTCCTTTATTATTTGTTTACTTCTTTCAACACTAAGAGAGTCGCTTGGAACATCCTTAGTTATAACCGAACCAGCACCGATAAGGGAATTATCCCCAATACTTACAGGAGCAACAAAGCATAGTGTCACTTCCTATAAAAACTTCTTTACCAATTTCTGTTTTTAAATTTATTTTTTTACCATCATAGTTACAAGTTATAGTTCCTGCACCTATGTTAGTTTTTTCACCAACATGAGCATCTCCTAAGTATGTTAAATGCCCAGCTTTTACTCCTTTTTCAAGGGTAGATTTCTTAGTTTCAACAAAGTTACCTATATGAACATTTTCTTTTAAATGAGATTTTAGGTCTTAAATGTGCATAAGATCTGATAGTTACTCCGTTTTTCTAACTATACTTTCTTCAATGACAGAGCTTTCTATTCTAACATTATCATATACCTTACTATCTATGATTCTAGTACCTGATAATATTTCACAGTTTTCACCAATTTCTGTATTTCCTTGTAAAGTAACATTAGGGTAGATAGTAGTATCTCTACCTATTTTTACTTCATCTTCTATATATGTATTAGCAGGGTCTATTAAGATAACCCCTTCTTCCATAAGAGCAGTATTTTTTTCTTTCTCTTAGCACTTTTTGAAACAAGTGCTAGCTCAACTTTTGAGTTTACTCCTTGAATTTCCATACTATCTTCTAGAGAATATGAAATAACTTTCTTATTATCATTTGATAGAATTTCTATAACATCAGTTATATAATATTCACCTTTTTCATTATTATTATTGATTTGAGCTAAGGCCTTAACTAAGTCTTGTGACTTAAAGATGTAGACACCAGCATTGATTTCTTTTTATCTTTTTTTGTTCTTCATTAGCTTCTTTTCTTCAACAATCTTTAAAAACTTTGTTTCCATCTTTTAAAAACTCTTCCATAACTGAAAGGATTTTTCAAAGACAGCCGATAAAAATTATAGCATCAGCATTTTCTTTTTTTGTATTCGTTGTAGAAATCTATTAAAGTTTCCTTTCTAATTAAAGGGATATCTCCATTAATTATAAGAACATCACCTTGATAGTTTTTCTAGTTTAGGTACAGCTTGTTTAACAGCATGACCTGTTCCTAATTGTTCTTCTTGTACAACATAACTCACATCAGATCCTAAAACTTCTAAAAACCTTTTCTTTTTTTATGCCCTAGTATCAATACATTTTCTTCTGTATTAAGAGCATTTTAAAGCATCTATGATTCTGATAATCATAGGTTTAGAATGAGCAAGATGAACAACTTTAGGTAAGTCAGATTTCATTCTTGTACCCTTTCCAGCAGCCATAATAATCGCTTTCATTTTTATCCTCCATTAATATTAATTAGATTTTTTTAGATTTTCATAAGCTTCGTTTATTTCTTTCATTTTACTTTCATGGAATTTCTTTTTCACTATCAGATGCATTTACAAACTTATCTGGGTGATGTTCTTTTGCAAGTTGATGATAGGCTTTTTAATCTCTTCTTGACTCGCTCCATCTTTAAGTCCTAAAAATACGATAGTATCTACTTCTATTACTTGTATAAGTACCTGTTCTTTGATAGCTGCCACCTTGTCTATAGCCACCAGAAGAGTTACCATAGGTGCTACCACCATAAGTACCGCAAAGCTACCACCAAAGGCATTTCTAATAAACTCTTCAAATTCTTCTTGAGTGAAAGTACCACTAGATCTTGTATTATTATAAGTTCCATTTTGACCAAAATCACGACCAAAGATATTTCTAAAAAATTCTTCAGCTTCTTCTCTAGTACGGAAGTTTCCATAATATCTTGTATCACTATAAGTATTTTTTTCTCTTTGTTCCATTTGAATTGTTATTACTACTAGTATTATTTCTATACCCACCAAAGAAATCATCATTTTTGAGTTCTAGTTCTTCTGTAAGTATTAGAAGATGTAGTAGCTTTTTCAATACCTTGAATATAAGGAAAAAGATAAGAAATACGATAAATAGTATAAATAGAAAAGCATATTTAAAAATATCCCAACCAAAAATAAACTAAAAATTCCTATAATAGTTAATGGTAAGATTGCCTTAGAAGCTCTGTCTACTCCAAGAGTAAGAACTAATATAAAAACATTACCACTAAAGGTAATAATATAGCTTCCATTGAATCACCTCTTTATTTATAATACTACTACTAGCAATTATACCATATATAGTCTTTATTTTACAAAGTTTTTAATAGAAAAATAATTTCTCCTTTAAAATTAAATAAAAAATATAATGTTTAATTTTAGTTTTTTTAATAAAAAAATAATTGACAAATAGAACTTTGATAATATATAATTAATATCATGCTGCTTCATTTTGTGTGAGCTAAAAATAGATCAGGAAACAATTTGAGTCCCAGCAAAAACCACAGGGAGAGGTTCTGTGTTTTTGTATGGGCTTTTTCTTATAAGGAGGTTGAGAAAATGAAAATTACAAAAAGTAAAATTAGGAATCATTTCAGTTCCTTTAAGAGTACCATTTAAAACAGCTCTACGTACTGTAAATAGTGTTGAAGATGTTATTGTGGAAATTCATACAGATACAGGAATATAGGTTATGGTGAAGCACCTCCAACAGGAGCAATAACTGGAGATACTACAGGAGCTATAATAGGAGCTTTAAAAGATCATATTATAAAAAAACTATAGTTGGTAGAGATGTAGATGATTTTGAAAAATCTTATGAAAGACTTAAATTCCTGTATAGTAAAAAACACTAGTGCTAAGGCAGCAGTGGATATAGCCTTTGGGATTTATATGGACAACTTCATAAAATTCCTGTTCATAAATTATTAGGTGGAAGTCGTAAAAATTAATAACGGATATAACTATCAGTGTCAATCCTCCTGAAGAAATGGCAAGAGATGCAATAAATGCTATAAAGAGGGATATGATACTTTAAAAAGTAAAGGTTGGAATAGATCCAACATTAGATGTAGCAAGACTTAGTGCCATTCGTGAAGCAATAGGTAAGGATTATAGAATTCGTATAGATGCTAATCAAGCTTGGACTCCAAAACAAGCTATAAAACTTTTAAATCAAATGCAAGATAAAGGTTTAGATATAGAATTGGTAGAACAACCTGTAAAAGCTTATGACTTTGAAGGTTTTAGCCTATGTTACTAAATATGCAAATGTACCAGTTCTTGCAGATGAAAGTGTATTCTCTCCTGAAGATGCATTTAAAATATTAGAGATGAAAGCAGCAGACTTAATCAATATCAAACTTATGAAATGTGGTGGAATTTATAATGCTTTAAAAATCATAAGTATGGCAGAAGTATTAGGAGTAGAATGCATGATAGGTTGTATGTTAGAAGCGAAGGTGAGTGTGAATGCAGCAGTGCACTTAGCTTGTGCTAAACAAATTATAACTAAGATAGATTTAGATGGGCCAGTTCTTTGTTCTGAAGATCCAGTTGTAGGAGGAGCTATTTTTCAATGAAAAAGAAATAATAGTTTCTGATGACTATGGTCTTGGAATTAAAGCTATAAATGGAATAAAAATACATAGATTAGAAAAAGTAAAAAGGAGGTTACATATGGTTATTACTAATGGTTTTACTTATATTGCTTTTTGATGTGTCTTGTAGGTTGCTTATTATTACTGGAAAAAAATATTCAAAAATGGAGAATTTTTAATATAGTTCCTGCATTGGTTTTCATTTATATTTTTAAATATGGCTTTCTGTACTATGGGGATTTTTGATTCAGAAGCATGTTCAAAAAGCCTATAGTGTATTAAAAAAATAATTTGTTATATGCAATGATTTTTGTTATGTTACTTCGTTGTAATTTTTAGAAAACTTGCAAAAATTAGGTGGAAGAATGGTAGCTATCTTTTTAGTTTGTTCATTCACATTATTTGTTGGTTTTGTTGTAGGATATCCAATTTTTAAAAGGCTTTTTAGGAGCAGATGTTTGGGGAGCAGTGGCAGCTCTTTATGCTTCTTGGGTTGGAGGTTCAGCAAATATGGCAGCAATGCAAGCAGCATTACCAGTAGATGCTGAGCATATAGTTGTGCATTGGCACTTGATACGGTATGTTATTCACTTTGGATAGCTCTACTTCTTCTTATGGTTCGTTATTCTTCTAAATGGGATAATGCAACTAAGGCAGATACTTCTAAATTACAAGAAATTGCAGATATAGCTGCTAAAGAGGTTCAAAAAGAAAAAGAAAAACTGCTAGTGCAGCAGACTGGGTATTTTTAATTGGACTATCTTTAATGGTTTCAGCTCTTTCTCAAATGGTAGGAGCATATCTTAACAATGCTTTTGCATCAGTAGGTCTAGCAATGTTTGACAAGGGAACTATGACTACTGTGTTTGTAACTGTTCTAGGACTTGTATGTGCTTTAACACCTCTTGGAAAACTTCCAGCAGTTGAAGAGCTATCTACTGTATATCTATATGCAGTTGTTTCTTTACTAGCTTCAACAGCATCAGTTGTAGATTTGTTGACAGCACCTATGTGGATAGTTTATGGATTATTTATATTAGTAATACATGTTGTTCTTATGTTTATACTTTCAAAAATTTTCCATTGGGATTTATGTATGGTTTCAACAGCTTCACTTGCAAATATAGGAGGGTCAGCATCTGCACCAATAGTTGCTTCAGCTTATAATCCATCTTATGCGGGAATAGGAGTACTTATGGGAGTTCTTGGAGCAGCAGTTGGAAATTTCTGTGGAATAGGAATAGGTCAAATATTAAAAATGATGTCATAGAAAAATAAATAATATAGGGAGAAGATTATGGAAAAATATGCAGAGTGGAAAAAGAAATTAAAAATTATTTCAGAAGTAAAGGGACAGGTCTCTGTAAGTTTCTATGATTTAGATAAAAATATGGCATTCTCGATAGATGGAAATAAAAGGTTTTTGTCAGCTAGTATGATAAAAACTTCTTATACTAGCAGAATTAATGAGACAAGTTTCTGAAGCGAAGCTTTCACTTTCTCAAAAATAACTCTAACTGATTCTATGAGAGTTGGAGGAGATGGGATTTTTGAAAGTCTTAGACTCAGGACATCAATTTAGTTTAAAAGAATTAGCAAAGCTTATGATTGTTGTAAGTGATAATGAAGCTACTAATATTTTGATAGACTCTATTGACTATGGAAAAATATTAATACTTTAGGAAGAAATCTAGCTTTAAAAGAAACTTTTTACAAAGAAAATGATGGATTCAAATGCTAAAGAAAAAGGTTATGATAACTACACTTCTTCTGATGATATAGCCTTGTTATTAAAGCTTATCTATGAAGGGAAATTAATTAATGAAGAAACTAGTGAAAGAATCTTAGATATTCTGTTACAACAACAGCAATCTGAAAGATTACAAAAGATACTTACCAAGTGATATAAAGATTGCACATAAGTGTGGAGATTTAGATAATTTAGAAAAATGATGGAGGAATTATCTGGATAAATGATAGAGCATATATCTTAGTTGTTCTAACAAGTGCCATGCCAAACTTGGAATGTAGAGAAACAATAGGAAAAATATCTAAATGTATTTATGACAAAATGGAGGAACAAATTTGACTAATCAAACAATATATATTATAGGAGAAGCAAGAACAACAATGGATAATGCAATAACAAAAATGTTTTGGAAACTTCTACATTGCTTTGAAATGGAAGTGGATAAGGATAAAATTATAGATGTAGATTGTAATGCAACCCTTTAGATTAACAAAAAGATTTTGTTCATAGGCTTTTCTTAAATCATAATATTATAGAAGATGAAGAATTACTGAAAAAGAAGTTACAACAAGATATTTTGGTTCATCAACAAAAAGCTATTTTTATCAGCTTATCATGATGCATTGCAAAGATATAAAAAGGTGAAAAGCAGAGCTTATAAAAGAGAGGGTGACCTTTATGAGTAGCAAAAATTTCTTAAGATTAATATTAGTTTTTAGTAGTAATGTTAATAGTTTTTCTATATAGTGAAAAGAATTACATCTCCTAAGAAGTTTTCAAAAAGAAGCAGTATTTTTAGGTGTAGAAGACTATGGTGCATTAACAAAGGGAGAAAACCTTGATCATTCTTTAATATCAAAAATTTAAATTTAAATTTTATATGATGGAGAAGAAAAAGACTTTTCTATAGATAATGGAGAAGAAGTTAAAGAAGGGGTATATACTTTTGAAATTCAAAAATAAGTTACAAGAAGGTTATATCTATGATGTGGTAATAGAAAAAATACTATTAAAAGTGTGAAACTTCTTGATGAAGATAAAAAGCTATGTTAAGTGGTAGAGTAAATAATATTGAACAAGACAGTTTTTATTGAAGTAGGCGAAGAAAAATAACTCTTACAAAAAGATACTGGAATATAAAAATTACATGGAAAAGCTGGAAATTCATCAGTTGAAAAAGTAGAAATAAATGATTTGAAAGATAAAACAGTTAAAGTAACTTTAGATAAAAGATGGAAAAAGCTAAAAATATTTATATAACTTTTATAAGTGAAAAATATACATCACCAGTTAAAAAAGCCATTCCAGGAGAGAAAGACTTTAAAGAATTTTTCTTACAACTGCTTTTAGAACCAGTAGGGACAGCTTTATATATTTATGGTGGTTCTTGGGACTGGCAAGATGAAGGTTCAAGTTTACAAGCTACAACGATTGGTATTCCTCAATCTTGGATAGATTTCTATCAATATCAAAAATGCTGATTATACTTATCGTGAAAAAGATGGAAATGAAGAAATAAAAATCCTAGTAATAGTTATTATCCTTATGGAGAATGGAATCAATATTGTTATGCAGGAGTTGATTGCTCAGGTTATGTTGGTTGGGTAATATATAATACTTTAAATACAGAAAGTGGAAAAGAAGGCTATGTAATGGGAGCAACTAAAATGGCAAAAACTTTTGCTGAAAATACTTGGGGAACTTGGACACAAGAAGTAAAAATTCCTACAAATCGTGAAGAAAGTGATTTTAAAGTTGGAGATATTTTTAGTATGAATGGCCATGTTTGGATTTGTTTTTGGAACTTGTGATGATGGAAGTATAGTAATAACACATTCTACACCTTCAGATAGTATAAAATGGACAACCCGGAGGAGGAATTCAAATAAGTGCTATATTCTTCAGAAGATTGTGAAGCTTATCAACTTGCAAAAATATATGGAAAAATATTATCCTGATTGGAGTAAAAGATATAAAACTATTTTTGAAGAAGCCAGAAGACTATATTAAGTTCAAAAAGAAAGTGCAGCTGGAAAAATTTAGTTGGGATTTAGAAAATGGAATCTTAAAAAGATCCTGATAATTATAGAGATAAGAAACCAGAAGAAATATTAAAAAGATATTTTTGGAGAAAAATAAGATCAAAAATTATTGCATAATATAATCTAAATTCAAAAGTAAAAATAAGTGAGTTACAAATACAGTAACAAACTATTTTTACTTTTTATTTATAAGTCTATTAAATTTATATATGGATAGTTTTTCTAAATTAGTTAGAAATTCCTCATTTATTCTAACTTTAAAAATTATCTTTTCTAAAAATGATTTGTCTATAACCTCAGCTCCATAATCTTTTAATAACTTTTTCTATTTCTCCTAATTTTTCATAAGGGATTTCAAAAAAAGTAAATCAACTTTGTTAACAAAAATCTATAATTTCAGCCTCAGTTATTCCAAGTTTAGCAGTCTTAGCATAATTTCTAACCAGACCACCAGCACCTAATTTAATTCCACCAAAATATCTAGTAGCAATAACAACTAAGTTAGTTACTTCCATATAGTTTATGATATCTCCCATAGGTTTACCAGCTGTTCCACTTGGCTCACCATCATCGTCAACCTTAAAAAAATTCCTAAGCCTTTATTATTTATTTTATAAGCAGAACAATTATGAGTTGCATTTGGGTGGAGACTTTAATATAATTTATATATTCCTCTGCTTCTTCTTTTGAAAAACAGGTTTCACAGAGGCAATAAATTTTTGATCTTCAAATTCTACAGAGCATTCTCTTTTTTTATAGTTTTTTTAATTTTTCCATATCCTCTCACATCTTTTTCTTTTTAGTTCTATTATATATTATGTTTCAAGAGAAACAAAGAGAAATTTTCTTTGATTTTTGTTTATTTATAATTCAAAATAGAATATTTTTGAATCAAATCTATAAAAAGCACAAAAAGATATTGACTTTTAAAATAAAAATATGATATAATTAGTTTATAATCGTTTTTAAAAATAAAAAGGAGGAGAGTTTATGTTTAGTTATTTGCAAAAATAGGTAAAAGCACTTATGGTGCCAGTTGCCGTTTACCAGCAGCTGCCATAATGCTAGGACTAGGTTATTGGATTGATCCAACTGGATGGGGGCAAACAGTCAATTAGCAGCTTTCTTGATAAAAGCAGGGCAGCAGTAATAGATAATATGCCAATACTATTTGCAGTTGGGGTTGCTTATGGTATTTCAACGGATAAAGATGGAGCAGCAGCACTTGCTGGATTGGTAGCCTTTGAAATTGTAACAACATTGTTATCTAAAGGTGCAGTAGCACAAATAATGGGAATAGATCCTGAACAAGTTCATGCAGCTTTTGAGAAGGTAAATAACCAATTTATTGGAATACTTTTTAGTGGGGTTATATCAGGGGAATTATATAATAAGTTCCATAAGATTGAACTTCCTAAGTTCTTAGCTTTCTTTTAGTGGAAAGAGATTTGTTCCAATTATAACATCAGTTGTTATGATAATAGTATCTTTCATCTTAACTTACATATGGCCAGTTATATTTGGAGCTTTAGTAAGCTTTTGGTACAAGTATTGCTAAATTAGATCCAATTGGAGCAGGTATTTATGGATTCCTTTAACAGATTATTAATTCCTGTAGGATTACACCATGCAGTAAACTCAGTTTTTCTGGTTTAACGTTGCAGGAATAAATGATATAGGAAGATTCTGGGAGCACCAGAAATGGCTTATGCGGACTTACCAGAAATATTACAAGGAACATATCATGTTGGAATGTATCAAGCAGGGTTCTTCCCAATAATGATGTTTGGACTTTTTAGGAGCTTGTCTAGCATTTATTCAAACTTCTAAACCTGAAAAATAGAGCTAAAAATAGTTTCAATAATGGTAGCAGCAGGATTTTACAAGTTTCTTAACAGGAGTTACTGAACCAATAGAATTCGCATTCATGTTCGTTGCACCACTTTTTATATCTAGTGCATGCATTATTAACAGGGCTTTCTCTATTCTTAGCAGCTTCATTTAACTGGATGGCAGGATTCAGTTTCTCAGGAGGATTTATTGACTTCTTCCTATCTTTAAAAAATCCTAATGCTCAAAGTCCATTTATGCTAGTGGTTTTAGGGTTTAGTTTTCTTTGTAATTTACTACTTTGTTTTCTTATTTGTTATAAAAAGCTTTCAATTTAAAAAACTCCAGGTAGAGAAGAAAGTGAAGAAGAAAAAGAAGAAGCTGTAAGAGTAAATACATCTAATACTGCATTAGCTGAAAGCCCTAGCAACTTACTTAGGTGGAGCAGACAACGTAGTTGAAGTTGACAACTGTACAACAAGACTTAGATTAAAAAGTTAAAGACAGTGACAAAATTCAAGATGCTGAAATAAAGAAATTAGTTCCAGGTCTTTTAAAACCTTCAAAAGAAGCAGTACAAAGTTATAATATAATTACATGTTGAATTTGTTGCAACAGAATTAAAAAAAGAATATTAAATAAATAAGAATAAAACAAAAGGACTACATTGTAGTCCTTTTTCTATTTTAATAAAAAGAAGTTGTTGCAAAATTTATAAAAAGTAAAAATAGTTCGTTACTGAGTAAATTTCTTAACGATAAAAATCAAGAATCTGCATCATAAGAGCTCTAAGCAATAAATTGCTAAGTGCTTCTAAGAAATCAGGAAACTCGTTACACTCAAACACTCCTGCATTTGCTCGGCTCATTCTATTTGATTTTTTTATCTAAAATTTCCATTCGTAACTCACTTATTTTTGCTTTAAATTTTAACTTAACTATAGTCCTTTTCTATTTCCATAACTCTAGGCATTCTTTTTCTTCTTTTTCAAAATAGCCTGAAAAATTTAATTTCTTTTAATAAATTTAGATAAGAAACAACTAATATTTTAATTTTTCATCAGCATAATTAACTCTTTTCTTTATCAGATAAAAAGAATGTTAAATAGTCTAGTTGTTCATTGTCTTCAAATTTTTAAGTCCATATCTAATACAAGCAGGAAGAATAAAGAAATACGCTTCATTGCTTTAAATAGTAAAAATCTAGTCCATTTAAAAAATTGACAATAGTTTTCTTCATCTAATTCTTTCCATAGTTTATTTGAAAAAGTTCTAATCAGATATTGACTTTGAGAAGCATCTTCATCTTTTATATAGTTCATTCACTATGGAATTTTTATCCAAAACCTTTTTATTATCAAATTCTTGAAAAATATTTTTGATAAAGATTTTTCTTCAATAAGCCAATTTATTTCGTTAATTCCTCTTTCAACTTCCTCACCATAGATATCTAAATCTTCCTTTTTAGATTTATCTTTAATAAGTTTAAGAATGTCTAAAATATCTTCTAAGTCTTTCTTTTTCAACTTTGTTAGCTTAAAAAACTTTTGAGATATATTTTCATTCAAATATACAAATTCTTCAATATCTTCTGTATTTTGAGAAAATTTAGCAAATGTATCTAAGAAATTAATTAGATTTATATTATTTGAAGAAATATCATTTAATATTGCTATTTTATCTATTTTCATATTCTCACTTCTCCTAATTTATTATTTTTTTCAAATATTAAAGGTATATCAGAGTTATCACACATAACTTCCCTTGTGAAATGTTCATATTTATCAGCATATTTTCTATATGCTATGTTTAAAGGTAAAGATATCCAAGGACTATGAGTGAAAGGTGCCAACCTTTTTAAAAAATATTCTTCATACTATATGTTTCTCTCCAAGCCCAAAGCAGTACCTTTTTCTAATTCCTCAACTGTCATTTTTCTTAGGAGTAAATACACAGTGTTCCACATCATACATAGCCCAATTCTTTTCAAATATTCTGTTTTCTGCTTCAAGTTGAGCATAGAATTGTGTTTTAGGAAAAGGAGTTAAAATACTGTATCTAGGTAAGTCAATCTTAGCTTTAACGACAGCTTCGACAGTTCTTTCAAATACAGAAGTATCTTTCTTCATCACTTCCAAAGGCGAAACAACCTTGTACTAAAAATTCCATAGTCATGAAGTTTTTTTCATAAGTTCTGCATAATCAGCAACCTTGTTTATACCTCTTATTGATATAACTTTTGAGATTCCTGAGTGATAGATTCAAAAACCTATTAACAAACCTTTACAACCACTATCTGCAAAAAGTCTTAATCATGTTTTTCATCTATACCCTACAGAAGAAGTTACAAGTCCTATCCAATATTTATTTAGAGATTTCATTTCTTTAAAAAGTCTCATTGCATATTCTCTATCAGCGATTAAATTTACATCAGGAAAAAGGATAATCTTTTCTGAAAAACATTTCAATCTCAGATAATACTTCCTTTATAGGTCTCTTATATATTTTTCTTCCAAAGGCAGTTGGATAGGCACAGAAAGTGCAAGGTAGTGAACAACCTCTAACAACTTCAACAGTTGCCGTTGTGATATATTTATCTTTTTTGTAAAAGCTCTTCTAGGAATTACCTTATTATCTAAATTAAATTCCTTTGTCTTGAATATACATTCTTTTTAAACTTCCATTTTTAAAATCTAAAAAGCATTTGTGGAAAAGTTTGTTCAGCAAATCCCTACCATTACAACATCTGCATGTTGAGAGGCTTCTTCTGGCATAAGTGATGGATGAACTCCACCTAAAAACAACAGTGATACCTCTTTGTCTAAAAAATAATCTGCATAGGCATAGCATCTTTGAGATGTTCCTGTGATGGAAGTCATAACAATAATATCAGCTTCTAAATCCAAAGGAATTTTTCAATAGTTTCATCATAGATTTTTGCT
>BNJT01000777.1_pt1 | contig 34721 bp, 38 predicted proteins | sample 8540491 | NCBI WGS metagenome assembly BNJT01 (sample SAMD00202455, study PRJDB9452) | human saliva metagenome | host: Homo sapiens | reverse complement strand
TTCAATTATTCATTTTTTTATTATAGCATCTGTAAATATACTAATCATTCTCTATAAACCATTATATCTTTTTCGTAAACAAATATAAATATAATTAGGGATAAGTAATGTAACTTTTTAAAAAAATATTTTAGATAAATGAAAGCTTTCACATTGTATTTAAATCAACTTTGTTCATAAGATTCTCAATATAAGTTAAACTATGGTTTCACTTTTTTTATTTGAAAAAAATTTATTTTTTTAGTTTATCATTATCTAAGTAGAATTTTCTACATAACTTTATGATTATTAAAAAAACTAAATGTATAATTTATATTTGAGGTGAAATTATGAAAACAGCATTTGTATGTGATTCAGCATTACAAATTAATCAAGAATTCGAAAAAAACAATCCAATCTTAACTGTAATCCCAGTTGAGGTTCGTCTAGACGATGAAATTTATATAGATAATGTAACTATTACTCCTGAGGTATTTTACGAAAAAGTAAATGCTGGTATGAAACCTAGCACTAGCCAACCATCAGTTGGAAGAATCTTAGAAGTATATGAAAAACTTAAAAGTGAAGGTTATGAAAGAATAGTAGCTTTTAGTGTATCTTCAAAATTATCTGGTACTTATTCATCATTCTTACAAGCAAAAGATCTTATCGATGGACTTGAAATTAAAGTAATAGATACTGAACAAGTAGCTAGAATGGTTGGTAGTGCTATTGAAAAAATCGTTAAAGATTATACAGCAGGAACACTTGCTTATGAAGACATAGAAAGTAAATACAAAGAACTTTTAGAAAAACAAAATGTTCTAGTAACAGTAGAAACTATGGACTTCCTTTATGCTGGTGGACGCTTAACTAAAGCTCAGTTCTTATTATCAAACTTATTAAATATTCTACCTATTATCACAGTTAAAGATGGTTTATTAACTGTTTCTGGAAAGCATAGAGGTATGAATAAAGTTCTTACGAAAATGTGTGAAGAAATTAAAGAAAAAAATCCAAAATCACTATTCATACTATATACAAGTGATGATTTACTGGCTAAAGCACAAGATACAATAAAAAAAGTATTTGGAGATATCGAAACTGAAATTGAAGTTGTTTCTCCAGTTATTGGATGTCATGCAGGGCCTCGTGCTCTTGCTATTGGGTATCTTGGATACGATAAATAGAAGAAAAAAGATGCAATATTTTTATATTGCATCTTTTTTTCTATAGAGCTCTTATTTTTTCATTCATTTGTTTTCTTAACTTAGAAAAATCTTCTTTAACTACGACAGTATCAGCAATATAATCATGTAATCCTTTTTTCTTAGGCAGTATACCTACTAAAAGATAAGGTATATAGAATAGTACTGTTGTTAGTATTCTTCCTACACCCTCACGATAAATTACATCAGACCACGATAGTTTTTCACCTTTATTTGTTTCTACCTTTATCTTCATTATTACTTTACCTAATGTTTGAGAAAAGAAATATGTCATAAGGATAAAGTAAGTAAATGAAACAATAATAAGCTTAAAGTAAATTCTCCAATTAAAGAAAGTTTAATCCCTACATTTAAATAGTTTAATGTTGCTGTATTGAACAATCCTGTAATTGATGCAACTACTATTAAATCTATTATATAAGCCATAAATCTCTGCCAGAAACCTGCATAAAAGTTTTCTGATAGTTTTACATAATCTTCAAATGTTGTTGGTAATGAAAAATCTACACTATGACTATAATTATTATAATAATAATTTTGATTGCTTATTTGGTTAACTTGCTGAGTTGAATTCTCAGATTTTACAGATTGTTCATTATTTTGATTTATTTTTGATTCACTACTTTGATAGTCAGACTGCAACATCTCATTACTTTCATTATTAGTAGTTGACTCACTAGTTTGGATACTATTTGATGTTAAGTCCTCAGTTTGGTGTTTTACTTGTGAAGTTTCACTATTTTGATTAAGGTTTGATTCATTACCTAGATAATCAGGGTTTGTATTTTCATTATAATTATTAGTCATTATAACTACCCCCTAACCTAAATAGCTTCTTTCTACACTAGTCGATGAAGCTTCACTATTAAACTCTGAAATAATTGATCTAGTTGTAGCTTTTACTAATCTAGATAAAATACTTTCTGATGAACTATCTTTTCTTAATTCAATAACACTTGGATTACTTAGATTCTTCTCCTCTTTGATTAAGTTAATAAGTTCATCTTCTGTCCCGATTTTATCTACTAATTTATTTTCTACCGCTTGTTTACCACTATAAGTTCTTCCATCTGCTAGTTTTTTAACTTCATCTACACTCATATTACGTCCTTCGGCAATAGCTTTAACAAATCTATCATATGCTTCTTTATTTTGTTCTTGATATATCTTTCTAGTAGATTCTGGTAAATCTTCTGCAAGACCACCTATTGCTTTTTGATCTCCTGAACGAATAGTTTCTTGTTTAATTCCGTGTTCATTTAAGAATTTTTGGGCAGAAACATAACTCATTATTACTCCAATTGATCCAGTAGTTGTTTCTGAATTAGCATAGATTTTTTTAGCAGCCATAGAGATATAATAACCTCCTGATGTTGCTTGTTTTTTCATTGCTACATAGACATCTTTTCCACTATTTTTTAAAGCATTATAAATTTCTGCAGTTTCATATACTCCACCACCAGGGGTATTTACAGATAATAAAATTGCTTTTACATTTGGATCTGCTGAAGCAACTTTAATTTGATTTATTATTGATCCTCTTGAATATGTATTAGTCATTTCTGAACCAATTTCACCTTCAACAGAAATTTTTTGAATAACTTCGCTTCCGCTACCTTCTTTTAATGTTAATTTATGAACTGACTGATTCATTAGAAAATCTGCTAGATATCCATCAGATGCTTCTTTTGACTGATCTTTTGATCCTACTGTTCCACCTATTAATGAAACAATTACTAATACTACTACAATCGCAGCCGAAATTAACCTCTTATTTTTAAATTTCATATTAATTTTCTCCTAAGATTTCATTTAAGTTATAGTACTTTATACTTTATTCGCCATAGCTTTTTGAAACGAACCTATTATAGCGCTTCATAAATGCTAATTCTGCAGTACCTGTCTGTCCATTCCTGTTTTTAGCTACAATAACCTCAACAGTAGAAACATCACTAGGTTCTTGAACTTCATTTTCATCCGCATCTTCACTTCTATAATAGTCTGAACGATATAAGAATGATACAATATCGGCATCTTGCTCAATACTTCCAGATTCCCTAAGGTCACTCATCATAGGACGTTTATCGTGACGTGATTCTACACTACGTGATAGCTGTGATAATGCTATAACTGGACACTCTAATTCCCTAGCCATTTGTTTTAAACTACGAGAAATCTCAGAAACCTCTTGTTGTCTATTATCTGTTCTCTTACTTCCTTGTAAAAGTTGTAGGTAGTCGATAACAACAAGGTCCAAGCCGTGCTCATTTTTTAGAAGTTTACATCTTGCTTTAACTTCATTGACTTTTATAAATGCACTATCTTCGATAAAAATATTTTTCTGATTTAAGAAATGAACAGCTGTTTCCAACTTCATCATATCATCATTATCTAAAGTACCTTTTTTGATTTTTTCAGAATCTAACATTCCTTCACTACATATCATCCTAGATACCAATTGGTCCGCACCCATCTCTAAAGAAAATAAAGCTACTGTTTTTTTCTCACTCTCATCTCTATGGTTCTTACCTGCTACATTTAAGGCAATGTTTAAAGCAAAGGCTGTTTTCCCCATAGAAGGACGAGCTGCTAATATTACCAGGTCACCTTTCCCTAAACCGACAAGTTGGTCTAATGTACTAAACCCTGTTGGAATGGCAATATTCTGACCTTCTCCAGACATACGTGCTACTATTTCTTGGAATACTTCATTAGTTACATCTTTCATATTTTTAAACTGTGAAGTTTTTGCTCGTTCCATAGCTCTTTCTACTTTATCGAATAAAGTAGCAGTTAATGAATCAATATCAGCATTCCCTTGATTCATCTCCTCAGTACTACTTAATAAAGCTGAACGAATTTCACGATATATAGAATATCGTTTTACTAAATTTGCATAATGCATTATATTACGTGTACTTGGCGTAATATCATAAAGCTCCACTATATATAATGAGGCATCCATCGATTTGAATGCCCCACTATTATTAATTTCTTCAAATATTGTAGTGGTATCCGGTATTATTTCCGCTTCATCTAAACGTAAAATAGCATTATAAATATCCTTGTTTTTTTCATCGTAGAAGTCTTCTACATCAACTGCAGCTTTGACTTCTACTAATTTTTCTGGCTCTTGCATAAGAGCTCCAAGCAGAGATTGCTCTGCTAAAATAACAGAATCTATATGATATTTCATTCTTCCACCTACATAATTATTATTGTTCCACTACATGAACTTTAATAGTTCCTTCAACTTGACTGTGTAATTTAATTTTTACATTTGTATATCCTAAAGCTTGGATTCCATGTGGTAAATCAATTTTTTTCTTGTCTACTTTAAGATCATGTTGTTTTTTAAGTTCTTCAACAATTTGTTTTGAAGAAACTGATCCAAATAATCTTCCACCTTCTCCAGCTTTAACAGCAATTTTAACTTCAACATCTTCTAATTGTTTTGCTAATAATTTAGCTTGAACTAACTCTTCTTGTTTATCTTTTTCAACACGTTTTTGTTGTCCTTTTAATGTAGCCATATTAGCATTAGTTGCTTGAACTGCTTTTTTATTCGTAATTAAGAATTTTGCATATCCGTCAGCAATTTCCTTAACGTCTCCTTTTTACCTTTACCTTTTACATCTTCTATAAATATAACTTTCATTACCCTATCTCCTTTATATAAAATTCACTTTTAAATTTATTAAACTACTGTAATAATACGTGATCTATTGCATCATTTAATCTTGACACTGCTGTATCAATGTCAACACCCTCTATTTGAGTAGCAGCATTAGCAAGGTGTCCACCTCCACCAAGTTCTTCCATTACTAACTGAACATTCATATTACCTAATGATCTAGCAGAAATACCTACTCTATTTTTATCTAAATATCCAACCGCAAAACTACATTCAATACCTTTTAAAGTAAGTAGTAAATCCGCACTTTGAGCTAACATAACGTTTGTATATGTTTTTTCACTTGGTGCTTTAGCTATTACTATCTCTGGTGTTTTCTGAATAGAATTATTAATAATTTCTACTCTATTCATAAAGTTTTCAATTGGTTCTTTTAAGATAGTTTTTACTTTAGTTGGATCTGCTCCATTACTTCTTAAATAAGCTGCAGCATCAAATGTTCTTGAACCTGTTCTTATAGAGAAGTTTTGAGTATCAACTACTATACCACCTAGCATAATTGTTGCTGCAAGTGGTGTGATTTTTTCAATTTTTGTTTGATATTCAATCAATTCAGCTATTAACTCCGATGATGATGACGCATATGGTTCTATATATGTTAATAGTGGATTTGTTATTATATCTTCACCACGTCTATGGTGGTCAATTATAACTTTCTTGTTTGCTTTTGATAATATCGCAGCATCTATAACACGAGAAGCATCTGATGTATCTACAATAATTAATGTTGTTTGAGGGGTCATTAATTCCCAAGCTTCATCACTATTAATAAATACTTTCGTCAATGTTTCATCAGTGTTTTCAATTTCCAACATAATTTTTTGAATAGTTTCATCTTTATCACTGTCATTTAAAATTATGTAACAATCTTTTCCTACTATTTTTGAAAAAGTATAAATACCTACACAACCACCAATAGCATCAAAGTCAGGACGTTTATGCCCCATAACTATAACTTTATCACTATCGGTAATAATATCTGCAAGGGCATTTGATATAACTCTTGCCTTAATTCTAGTACGTTTTTCTTGTGGATTAGTTTTACCTCCATAAAACTTAATCGTTCCATCAACGTCTTTCATAGCAACCTGGTCTCCACCACGCCCTAATGCAAGGTCTAGAGAACTTTTTGCTAATTCACCCAGTTCCGGTAAGAAATCTGTTCCCATCCCTACACCAATACTAAGGGTAATTGGTGCATCAAATTCTTCTTTTAAATTTCTAATTGAATCTAATATCTGGAACTTATCTTTTTCTATCTTTTTAAGATCTTTAACATTTAAAAGACCTATAAATCTATCTTCATCTAATCGTTTTAAATAAATACTATTTTTTTTAGCCCACTCAGTTAGAATTCTAACAACAGTAGCATCAAAGCTACTTGCCACCTCATCATCTAATGAATCATAAACATCTTCATAGTTATCAAGACTTAAGTTTAAAATAATAGGTCTTGTATCACGAAATCTCTGCATTACCACTTTACTTTCAGTAATATCAAAGAAGTAAATATAACCACTATCTTTTTGATAATTAACTTTGTAGTGTTTACCAAAAATTTCGAACTGATTATCAACTGGTGTTTCCACATCAAAGATTTCTTCAATTTCAGGCATAAGTTCTAGAATATTAACACCTTTTATTTCTTCAACTTTTATATGTTTATAAATAAAATTATTTGCCCATTCTATATTTTTATTTTCGTCTATTACTATAATACCGATAGGGAATTTATTTATTCCTTTTTCAGACGAATCTTTTATTCGATTAGTTAGCTTGCTAACATATTTTTCAGTTTGTTCAGCAACTTTTTTAGAATAATAGTAGATAGGGATTAGTGCAAGAAGTAGCACTAAGAAATATATAGCTAAGCTTTCTAAACTTAGTAGACCTATTACTATAGCACCTAAAATAACAATTGCTAAAATAATTAATTCATACTTTCTTTTTGCATTCATCGCTATCTTCCTTTCTTCATGATAATATAACTTTCTCTTAATTTAAATACACTGTCTACAAACCCAAGCATTTCTAAAATTGGGTTGAATATTATAAACAATATAACTAACATTACTTTTTATACTAGTTTCATTTTCTTTTAATTCAGCAAAGAAAAATGCTGTAAACAAACCATTAAGTGCAAAGACAAGTCCTAATATTGTATTAGTATTTTGCAATAATACATACCAAAAATTATTAGAACTATCTCCTACTTGTACACCTACTATTAACTCTATAATAACTAGAACTATATAGATGTTCGCAATACGAGAACTTAGAGTAATTCTACTAAACTTAGGAAACGTAGGAATAATAATATATTCTCTTCCTAACATAGATAATGTATATTGAACTAATAGTAAACTGTATAAGAATAACGTAATAAACAATGTTACAGGGAAAGTTCTTTTCAACGAATCAATCGTTGATAATAAGACACTTTTATCAATAGTTTGATTAGAAAGTGCACTTTCTTTTTGAATATCATTTACAAATTGATTAATTTGTTCATTTGTAATATTTAAAATTCCATTTTTCACTAATAATGCAGTGTAAATAGCAATCCCTAAAAATAAAAATGCAGAAACTGCTGTAACTAGGAATACCTTAGAGTTTCTTGTTACTATAGATTGATATACAATAAATGCCAGTACCATGTGCATAGTAAACCAAAATAACATATATGGATTTGAGAAAAACATCAATATTACAACACCAGATAAAACAAGCGGTAAGTAATATTTCAGCCCTCTAGCTCCTAGTACATATGTTAAAGGGAATACCGCTAGAAAAGCTCCTATTTCCACTATATTAAGGAAAGCACTTAAAACAACTAACGCAATAAAAGTAAGTGAATAAACAATTATTTTAGTATTACTAGGTTTTTTAAAGAAAAATTTATTCTCTAATAATTTCTCTAATTCTTTTTTTAGACTTTCTGAAATGTTATTATTCAATTTAACACTCCTTTTTCGTTTTTTATAGAGAACCTCCGTTCTATATCCTATTAATTATACCAAATTTTACTACTTTTTTTAAAGGAAAAATAAAATTTAATATTTCACTATTAACCTATCAATTTAAAAACAATTTTTTTGAATTTTATCCATTATTTTTCCCCTTCATTTTTCGAAAAAGTCATAAAATTTAAAAAAATCTTTATTAAATTACTATATTTTTTTTATTTTATATTGACAAAAATCTAAACTTCAACTTATCATATATAACATAGGAGAAATACGTATACAATTATAGTATTCTTATAAAGTATGTTTTTATTAAGGAAAGGAGAAATTTTATGAAAAGACATATTATAACTATTGTTACTGTTAGTATAATTGTCCTTACATTTGCTCTTGGTGGTTTATATTATTTAACAAAAGATGATGAAAGCTCTTCTAACTCAAATACTTCATCAACAAATAATACATCCGAAACAAAAAAAGACAATAATAATTCAAACAGTTCTAATAATCAAAGTAACTCTAAAAATTCTGACAACAAAGAAAACTCAGAATCACAAAAAGGTAAAACTCCAGAAACTGTTAGCGAACCTACTGTTATAAACGGTATAGTACTAGCTAATAAAAAACACCCTTTACCTAAAAATTATAACCCTGGTGAAGATCCAACAGCGAGAAAAAATGTTAATAAACTGATTAAAGATGCTCAAAGTGCTGGAATGGATATTACAAATCAAGTATCAGGATTTAGATCTTATGAGACACAAGTTGGCTTATATAATAACTATGTATCTGCACACGGAAAAGCAGAAGCGGATAGATTCTCAGCTCGTCCTGGATATAGTGAACACCAAACAGGTTTAGTATTCGACCTTATCGATAGTGATGGTCAGCTGCTAGGTTCTGAAGGGACAAGTGAACGTAGTAAAAAGGCTGCTCAATGGCTTGCTAATAACGCACATAAATATGGATTTATCGTTAGATATAAACCAGAATTCGTAGAAAAAACTGGTTACATGGAAGAAAGCTGGCATATTAGATATGTTGGTCAAGATGTTGCAAAAATACTTTATGAAAAAAATATTCCACTTGAGGAGTACCTAAATGCTCCAGGTGGAGACTACGCAGAATAATAATAAAAGGAGAAATTTATGAATAATCAAAACCCAAATAATAACAGGAATTATAATTCTCAGAATAATAATCCTAATTACAATAATGATCAATATAACAACTACCCAAATGACCAATATAATCAATATAACGAGCAATACAATAACCCTGATTATAACGGTCAATATAATAATCCTGGTTACACTGGTCAACATTATGATAACCAAAATACTCAATACAACAATACGGTTAACGACCAACAATACTACAATCAACAAAACAACCAACAGTATAACGTACCACCGTTAAATCCTAACTATAACAATTATAACGACAATAATAATTACAATAACAATAGTTATGATGAAGAACCTAAAAATGAAAAGAAAAAGAGCCCTATTCCAATAATAATTACAGCTATAGTAACTTTCTTAGTTCTAGTTGTAGCTCTGTACTTCGGATATAATAAGTTTATGAAAAAAGAAAATGTTGTAGATGTTTCAGCTTATGAAATTAATTTTGTAACTTATGGTACAAATGGAGAAGGAAAACCAGAAGTAGATATTAAAAAAATCCCAGAAGTAGCTAATACTTCTACTGAAATTTCTAACTTCTTATCAAAACCTGATATTTCTTATGATAAGAAAGAAAACTTAAAAAATGGTGATAAAGTTGAAGTTACTATTACTCTAAATCATAATACTGCGCAAAAACTAAAATTAGATACAAAAGGTGAATTCAAACGTACATTTACTGTAAATGGTCTAAATGAGAAAGAAAAAGAGAAAAGAAAAAAGAAAAAAAGAAACTATTATAGTTAAAGATAATTCTTCTAGCTCATCATCTTCGTCTAATTCTAATCGTACATACTTCAGCAATAGAGCTGCTAGAATATATGTAGACGCTGGAGTTAACTTAAGAAGTTCTTCAAACGATTCAAGTTCTGTATTATCAACAGCTAAAAAAGGTGATACAGTTTATGTTGATTTTACTGAAAGAAACTCTAGTGGTGAAACTTGGGCATTTGTAACATATAATGGAAAACAAGGTTGGATGAGAGCAGATCTTATTGGACACTAACAACAAAAAAAGGACCTGACTAAAAAGTCAGATCCTTTTTTTATTTATCTTTTACTCTAAGCTTAACCATAAGCATACTTAATAATGTAATACCTATAACTATTAAGAATATTGCTTTACTTTGGTCAAATCCAAATAAACCATTAGCTACATGTTTAGCTATCCAAACATATACATAGTCTCCATAGAAAATTCCTAGTGCAAAGAATGCTTGGTATATTCCCATGCTTACATTTCGATACTCTCTATCAAAATACTGCATAGCAAGAGAGATAAGCACGTTATATGCACCACCATAACCTAATCCATTTAAAATATAACTAAAGTAAATTATATATGGATTATTTACATATAGAGCTATAATGTAGAATGCTAACGCACAACCAAACATAAATAGTAATGTTTTTTGTAGCCCCCATTTTCTTGTGAAATATACCCCTACTAAAACACCCGCTATTAGCTGTGGAATAGCAAACACTGCATCCATATAAGCAAGCATAAGAGGACTCATTCCTAATGAAGTTTTTCCATATGCTATCATATTAGCTCCACTTGTTGCAAACTTCACAAATGAAAGTAATAAGGCCATTATACAGACATAGATAAAACTTCCATGTTTTAATACTACTTTAACTTTATCGAATGAAAAACCACTGTTAACTGGACGATAGTCTTTCATCATAAAATGTTAAAATAAATGTTGCAACAGCCAATATACCTGATACTATCCACATGTAATTAAAATGTTTATATTCATTTATAGTAAAGATATATTGTATTGGTGCTGCGATAAATTCAGCAAGAAGCGGCGCTACTGATAAAATAGATACTGATAACGCAGCTTTTTCTTTAGAGAAAGTTTCCGAAAACATAACATTAAACAATGCCAACATTGTCGCACTTATACCTAAAGATAACGATGATAAGTATAAAGTAGTATAACTACCATTAAAGGCTACTAAAAATGAAGTTACAATTAGTAAAAACAGTGATATTTGAACGAATATTTTACGTCGTCTAAATATATCACTCGCTATAAACATAGGTAATCTTACTATTAAACTCATCAAACCATACCCTGCAGCTATTTGAGAAGCTAAAAGAGGTGTTAATGATAATCCTCCATTTTCTACAGGAGTTATAGCATAGAGCTTTCTATACGCCCTAATAATACTAATTGCCGACCAAAATAATACTAATATCCAAAATATAATTATTTGATCCTTCTTCAATTCAAATTTTTTCGTTAAGTAATAAACTAATACCAAAATAAGTACTATCATTATTAGTGAAAATAGAATTTTTGTTTTAACCATCTCCTAACTATTTTTTTAACTTATAAATTATACCACAAAACAGAAAAATACGTACAGTAAATACATCACATTATTTTCTATGATTTAGCTAATGTTAAAAAGCAAATTTCCGCATCAGGGAATCTTTCCTTTAACACTTCTGCACAACTTATTAACGTATTACCACTCGTTATAACATCATCTATTATCAATATTCTCTTAGGATATTTTTCAAAATTTAGATTATCTATAATTCTAAACTTATGCTTTTCACGTTTTTTATGAAGTTTGGATTGCTTTTCTCTATAGTCACATTGCAAGGTATCAGTATATTTCACATTACAAACATTGCATAACTGCGCTATATGATCAAAACCTCTAGAGTATTTTCTCGTATTATTTATCGGTACTATTGTAACAAGATTAAACTTATATTTTTTAAAAAACAAACTAAAAAGCTCTCTAAATCTTTCCGCTTTATGAATCGCCCCAGAGTATTTAATATTATATATAACCTCCTTTAAAAATTCATAATCACCAAAATAATACAAGGTATATTCTGCTAGTTCAGTTATATTTATGTCAATATTATATTTACATTCTTCACATAAAACCAAACTATCCTTTTTAGAAAAAACATTATTAAAACTGAGTTTTTCCACTATCTCTTTCTTACAATACATACATTTCATATTTACTCCTTATTTAGCTTTCTGTAGCTAGCTAAATTATTCATATACTCTATTTCTTTTATTGCATATTTTATATTTTTAGTTATTTCGTCACTAAAATAAATTATCTCTCCCGTATTATCATACTCTTTTCTCCCTACTCTTCCTGCAATCTGTATTAACGATTCTTTTGTAAAGTTTTTATGACCAGCATCAAAGACTATAACATCTAAATAATCAAAGGTTACACCTCTTTCTAATATTGTTGTAGTTATTAGTATATCAATTTTAAAATTATAAAACCTTTGGATTTTCTCGGATCTGTCTTTATCTTCGCTATAGACATAATCTATCTTAATACTTTCTGAAATATACTTTTCTAAATAATTCTTGAGACTTTGGCACATAGCTATTACCGGTACAAATACAAGCAATCGACGCTTTTTGTTTAGAATTTCGGAGATATATTTATTCATTATTTCTGATTTTTCTTCAAAAATTAATACCTTTTTATTTACTTTTCTTATTCTCGGTACAGGTAATAAGTAACCATGATATCTAATCGGAATTTTTATTATATCATCCACATAACTTTTAATTTTTTTTGATGGTGTTGCTGATAAAAATACTAAAACACCTTCTTCCACTAAGCTTGATAAAGCACCCTCTTCTAAACACTCATCACCTGAATATGGGAAGGCATCTACTTCATCAATAATTACAATATCAAAATACTTATAGTATTTTATTAACTGATGCGTTGTCATAATATAAAAATTTGAATCAACAAAACTTTTTTCATCACCATGCAAGACGTTAATATCTAAACCTCTAAAATCTTTAGAAAATCTAGTGTATAATTCTTTTACTACATCTTTTCTAGGAATAGCCATACATATCCGTTTATTAGACAAAATGGAATCATAAACTAACTCATAAACTATCTCTGTCTTACCTGCTCCACAAACAGCCCAGACTAGAGTATTTTTATTATTTCTAGTATTAATTACTAATTGTTTACTTGCTTCACTCTGCAAATCACTAAGCTTAGTACTTGGTTTTATTATATTTTTCTTATTTATCACCGGAATGTTAATTTGAAACATAGGTGCAAAATTATCTACACGACCAAATTCTAAACATCTCATGCAATAAACTATCTTAACATCTTCATTTTTATAACTATAAAATAAATTTTGATTATTATTCTCACATCTAATACAATGATATTGTTTCTTTCTATTTTCTACACCTAATAGCTGTTTTAATATAAGGACAAGAATCTAAATAATGTATTTTAATTTTTCAAGTTTAACAAGTCAGAAATAGAAAAAAAGTAGCCCATTATACTTTTTTTAAAAAATTCTAAATCAGAATAATTTAAAGTACAGACTACTCCTGACGTTATATCATTGTATATTTCTTCAAAAATCTTTATTACTTCTCCCAAATTTTAAATAATCATTATATATATTTTTGTAATAATCTATCTTTTTTTATTTTCAGTAATATTGCAATAATGCACGCAATATAAAGCCTCAATAAATTCACAATATTTTTTTCAAAAAAACATAACTTACTCCCTAGAAACATTCAATAACCCTATTACTCTAGCTAACTGCCTATCTATATAGAAAAAAATAAAAATTTCCAATACTAATATTAATACAGCAATAATAAAAAGCATTCTATAAAAAAATAATCCATAACATTATTTTTATACTAATCTTTAAGCATCATCTTAGATAATTCTTCTTTTTAATATTTATAATAATCTATAATTCCTTACAATATTGTCTTTAATTTCATTTTTAACAAAAAAATATTTACAAAGCAAATAAATATATATTTTTTTAAAAATCCATTATTTACCTTTTTAACTATTGCTAACGTTATCAAATAATGTTATAATAAATGTATAAAATAAGGGGAAACCCTATAAAGTAGATTGTCTACTTTATGAAAGGAGTGCTTTAAAATGTTGAGATATCAAGTACGAGGAGAAAATTTAGAAATTACTCAACCAATTAGAGAATATGTTGAAAATAAAGTTTCTAAATTAGAAAAATACTTTGCTGACAGTTTAGAAGCAAACGTTTACGCTAATGCTAAAGTATACAAAAATAATAAGAAAAAAATTGAAATCACTGTGCCTTTAAAAGGTGTTACACTTCGTGCAGAAGAAACTAACGAAGATTTGTATGCTGCAGTAGATTTAGCTGTTGACAAACTAGAACGACAAATGAGAAAACATAAAACAAAAATCAATAGAAAAGGTCGAGAAAAAGGATTTGTTAACGAAAATCTTCTTACTAGCGAATTAGAAGATGTAGAAGAACCATCAGTAAATCTTGGAAAAGTTAAACAACTTAAAGTTGAAGTTATGACAAGAGAAGAAGCTGTTTTCCAAATGGAACTTTTAGGTCACGATTTCTTTGCATTTTTAGATGATAAAACTGGAGAGGTTTCTATAGTTTATAAACGCCGTGACACTGGCTACGGAGTTCTAGAAATTTCTAAATAATTTTAAAAGCTTGAACTTTGCAACCACATTCCGGATGTGGTTGCTTTTTTTCTATAACTTTATATTTTCTAGGAAATATTATAAAATATAAGTAGATATAATAAATTTTCGGAGGTTCTTATGACAAAAAAAGTTGCTTATTTATTGAAAATGGTAGTGAAGAATTAGAATTTATAGCTCCGCTAGACATTATGCGCCGTGCTAATCTAGAGGTTGATCTTATCTCTGCAAATAATGAAGATTTTATAACAAGTTCACATAATGTAAAAATACTCGCAGACAAAAAAATAGACGAAGTAAATAATATTTTGGACTATGATGCAATAGTCATACCAGGTGGAATGCCAGGAAGTACTTTACTTCGTGATAATAAAAAAATTATTGAATTTTATCAAACAATGTATAATTCTGGAAAATTAGTTGCCGCTATTTGCGCCGCTCCTATAGTGCTTAGCGCTGCTGGAATAACAGACGACAAAGAAGTGACGTCTTACCCTGGTTTTGATAAAGAAATTAATTATAAAAATTACAACTCTGAAAAAGCTGTTGTTATAGATAAAAACGTAATTACTGCGCAGGGACCAGCTGTAGCTATATTATTCGGATATGAAATAGTTAACTACTTATTACAAGACAATACTGCAGAAGACGTTAAAAAAGCTATGTTAGTTCCAGTATTAAAAAATAATCTTTAATTACAGACTACTCTAAAAAACCACTAAGTAAAACTAGATTTACTTAGTGGTTTCTTGTTATATTATTTAGTTAATTCTTCTAATTCTTTCATAGCCGCTAAAACTACTTCTGGAGTACATACATCAACAGCTAGTTTGAATGATTCTTTATCACTTGCTGCATATTCAGCAATTTTTTGCATCTTAGCATCAACATCTTCTACAACATTTACACATGCTAAGTTATAAGCAAGGTTGTTTTCTTTATAGAATGGAACTAATTTTTCCACTTCATCTTTTTTACCTTCTGCTAATAATTGTACTAAAATACCATAAGAAACTTTTGTTCCGTGTAATACGCTATGAGTTTCTTCAACTAATGTCATACCATTATGCACAGCATGCGCTCCTGCCATACGTCCGTAGTGAACTGCAAAACATCCTACACACCCTGAAATTGCAAATACAGTATCTACAGCATTTTTAAAACTTTCTGTCACTTCTTTTTTATCTAAAGCTTCTAAAGCTCCATTAGCATCTCGTAATAAAACGTCACGAGTAATTTTCGCTGCTTCTAACCCCATTCTTACTAATGGATCATTATATTTATTATTTCTTTCTACTAGTACTACTGCTTCATACCATTTAGCAAGTGTATCACCAATACCAGCTACAAAGTATTCTTTTGGAGATTCTAATAATAAATCTAAATCTACTACACACGCATATGCTGTACGTTTGAAATATGCTACCTCTCTAAATGTTTTATCTGGATGGTAAACAGCAGCCACTGGTGCATATGGTGCACAAGTTGCGATTACTGTAGGTACAGTCATATATTCTTTATTTAATACACTAGCTACACCTTTAGCCGTATCAATAACACGACCTCCACCTACTCCAAGTACTACATCAACATCTTGGCCATATTCTTCTGCAATACGTTGCATATCCTCATATGATGATGTTCCATCATACTTCGCTACTCTAAATTCTCTATTACCTTTATAAAACTTTTTAAATGCAGCATATGATTTTTCTCCAGTAACAATTAAAGGAGTTTTAAAACCTTCTAACCTGCTATCAAGCGCCGATAACGCTCCACTTCCTGAAATATATTCACTAACCCCTGGTCTTGATACATTTGCTAATTCAAACATTTAACATCGCTCCTTTATTGTTGAAAATTTTTTAACTAATTACGATTATAACATTTCCGACAATTAAAATCAATAGTTAGTTAAAATAAATTTATTTTCTGACAATTTAACGTTATAAAAAAATAATTACTAGTTATACATAACAATATCGTAATACTAGTAATTATTTTATTTACTTTATCTAGGGTAAAATATAGTACCTTCTCTTTTAGTTTCACCTTTTGTGATTGATTCTACTATAGTACTAGCTTTTTCTAAAGCAACTATTTGCCCATCTAACTTCTCTATTAGTATTTTTCTTCCCTTATATGGACTATATAAACTTGCTTCGATACTTTCTATTCTTAAGTAGTAGTTCATATCAAAGTTATTTTCTTTTAACATATTTTTTATTTGTTCTAGGTTATCTTCATTGTAATCAACGTATTCAAATAGTTTTCTATTAAGTAATCTATCAGCCAAATCAGCAGCTATTTTATCGTCTTTTTCTTGGATTAAAGTACAACAGTACAATAATGAATTTTCATCTAATCTAAAGTATTCTTCTACAGTCACTTCTGATTTTTCTAAAAACGGAACTAAAACTTTTATATCAGAAAAGTAATCTTTATTTACTTTGAAAAGATATCATTTAACCTTTTAAATAATTGGATAAATACCGTTTCATAGCTTCTAGCTACAGGATGATAGTACACTTGCCAATACATTTGGTAACGAGCCATAATATAATCTTCTACACTATGAATACCTGTATACTTAACAACTAGTTGCTTTTTGTCATCATCAATTTTTCTAACACGCATAGTTCTCAAAATTCTCTCGAGATCAAATTGACCGTAACTTGTCGCTGTAAAATATGAATCACGCAATAAATAATCCATTCTATCTGCATCTAGTTGCCCAGATACAATTTGATTTAATATATCATTTTTATGAGTGTGTTGAATAATCGCAACTATATCATGTGGTAAATTTTTAGAAACTTTACTTAGAACTGCATTAAGTTCTGTATTACCTAAAATTATCTTTACAGTATAATCTTCATGACTATGATTTGTTACATGTTCAAATGCATGAGAAAAAGGTCCATGACCTACATCATGCAGTAATCCAGCAAGCATAACAGATACTTTATCATACTCACTTAACTCGTTACTAAGCGACTTAATTTCTGTAACCATTCTTCGAACTATTTCATACACTCCTAAAGAATGTGAAAAACGTGAGTGTTCTGCTGTTGGATACACCTGAAAATCTCCACCTAATTGTCGAATACGTCTTAATCTTTGAAATTCTTTACTATCTATACATTGCCATACTACTTCATAATTAATATGAATATAACTATGTACTGGATCTTTTAAAACTTTTGTTTCATCTAATTTTCTAAATTCCATCTTTTTTCCTCTATATAAAATATGTTAAATGTTTACTCTTTTCCCTTTTATTATATCAGAGGCAAAAAAAAAGACAAGCCTAAGCTCATCTTTTTCGTTATTAATCTTATTTTTCGTCTACAACGTATGGTAAAAGTGCCATGTGTCTAGCTCTTTTAATTGCTGTAGTTAACATTCTTTGATACTTAGCTGAAGTACCAGTTACACGACGTGGTAAGATTTTTCCACGTTCTGAAATGAATTTTTTAAGTAATTCTACGTCTTTGTAATCGATAGTTTCGATGTTATTTTTAGTGAAATAACATACTTTTTTACGACGACGCATGTTGTTACGACGATTGTTATTTACTGCCATTGTGCATGTCCTCCTATGTAATTTTAGTCTTCTTTAAACGGATTTACTACATCCTGCATGAAGTCATCATCTAAGTTACTTGGGAAGTTTTCCCCAAAATCAGAGAATGATGAACTGTCATTAATAAAATCTTGCATAGCTGAATTAGCTTGCCCTTGGTTTTGATTAGTATTGTTATAATAATTTTGATTATTATTAAACGAAGGTTGTGATTGAGGTTGATTAAAACTCATAGAGTCAAAACCGTTGTTTTGTCTATTTGAACTAGATTTAGATTCAAGGAATTGGATTCTGTCAGCTACTACTTCAGTAACATAAACAGTGTTACCATCTTTACCTTGATAATTTCTAGTTTGAATTCTACCTTCTACACCGATTAAACTACCACGCCCTAAAAAACGAGCCATGTTTTCTGCTTGTTTTCTAAAAGCAACGCAGCTGATAAAATCAGCTTGTCTTTGACCGCTTTGGTCAGCAAATGTTCTATTTACAGCAATTGTAAAATAAACCATCGGTATATTCGAACTAGAATATCTTAGTTCTGGATCTTTTGTTAATCTTCCTACTAATACTACGTTATTAATCATAGTAAGCCACCCCTTATTTTTCTAATCTAACTACCATGTGACGGATGATATCATCGCTAATTTTTGCTAAACGATCGAATTCTTTTGTAGACGCATCTGTTTCTGAAGTTAATTCTACTACATAGTAGTAAGCATCGCTGAAGTCTTCGATTTCATAAGCTAGGCGTTTTTTACCTAAATCTTTAACTTCTACTGCTTCTGCACCTTCTGAAAGAATATTTACGAATCTTTCAACCACAGCTTTTTTAGCTTCTTCTTCAATACGTGGTTGAACAGCAAACATTACTTCATATTTTCTCATGTGTGTGTTACCTCCTTTTGGTCTTTGCGACTCTCTATTTTTCAAGAGAGTAAGGAGTAATAAAATTACTCTAGCGAATATTATATCAAGTATAGAGATAAAAATCAATAGATATCTCTGATTTTATGATTATTTTTCAAAATACTTTTTTTACAATATTATCACTAACCATACATACTGAAAAACGTAAACTATATCCGTAAAACAAGTAATTAACCTACTATAAATTAACTATATAATAGAGAAAGTTATATTGATACTACTAATAATAAAAACAGTATTTTATATTTTTTTCTTAATATAATCTATACAATTATTATATCCAAATTAAACCACTCTAGAATTTATATATAGTTCTTTTCAATATAAAGATTAAATTTATATAATACAATAAAAAAATCTACAACAAAAAAATACAGATTTATTAATTTTGAAAAATTATTCCATTAATGAAATGTTCATTTATATTATTTTTTTGTATGTTAAAGTATTTTTACAATGAATTTATGCGAACTCGCAATCCCTTTACTTTATTTTTTTTCAAAACATTGTTTTTTTCACCTTAGATATTAGCTATACAAAGCTTTTTATTATTCTATTAAAAAATATATTATAAAATGATAACTAATAGAAATTATCATTTACAAAAAAATAATTCTAACCCTGGTTTTTATTATTTATACAAATATAATTAAGATGATTTAACCTATTTTCATCTGTTATACAATTACATGTATTATAGCAGACAGAAAAAATCATTAACTAAATATTTTAGTGTTAACTTTTGTAGGTTTTTGAACTGTATTTATCTAAAAAAACTTCATTACCTATACAAATAAAAAAATACAGCTGTCTTTTTCTTTTTTTTAATTTTATAAATTTTTCATTAGTTTTCTATGCTTTCGGTTTTCATTTTAATATTACTTTTTTTCCTATGTTACACTATCTGTAAATGGTAGTCGACACCAAATAAAAACTAAAGTTTCAACTTTAATCTTTAAAAAATTATCTAAATTTTCTAGATAGTTTTTACAAATAACAAACATAATAAAATTAAAAAGAAAATTTCGGGAGGAATTTATTATGGCGAAAAAAAAAGTTACAACTGTTGATCCAGTTGAGGAAGTAAACAATCTTGTTAGTAAAGCATTAGTGGCTTTAGATAAAATTTAAAGAAATTGAGTGTCAAGAAAAAATCGATAAAATCGTTCATGCAGCTGCAGTTGCAGCATTAGATCAACATGGACCTCTTGCAATCGCTGCTTTCGAAGAAACAGGTCGTGGTTTAGTAGAAGATAAAGCAATCAAAAACTTATTCGCTTCTGAATACATTACAAACAACTTACGCGGACTAAAAACAGTAGGTATTGTTGATAAAGATGAATCAGATGGTTTAACTACAATTGCTGAACCTGTTGGTGTTGTTTGTGGTATCGTACCAACAACTAACCCTACATCTACTACAGTATTTAAATCATTAATCTGCTTAAAAACTCGTAACCCAATTATCTTCAGCTTCCACCCTGCTGCAAATGAATGTTCTAAACAAGCAGCTCGTATAGTTCGTGATGCAGCTATTAAAGCTGGTGCTCCTGAAGGATGTATTCAATTCATCGAACAACCATCATTAGATGCAACAAACGCATTAATGAACCATGATGGAGTAGCTACTATTCTTGCTACTGGTGGTAGTGCAATGGTTAAAGCAGCTTACTCTTGCGGTAAACCTGCTTTAGGTGTTGGTCCTGGTAACGTACCTGCTTATGTACACAAAGATGCTAAGTTAAAACAAGCAGTTAACGACATCGTATTAAGTAAATCATTCGATAACGGTATGATTTGTGCCAGTGAACAAGCTGCTATCGTTGATACTGAACACTACAAAGAGTTCATTGAATTAATGAAAAAACACCATGTATACTTCGTTAACAAAGAAGAAAAAGCTAAACTTGAAGAATTAGTATTTGGAGCAAAAGCTAACTCTAAAAACTGTGCTGGAGCAAAATTAAATGCACAAGTAGTTGGTAAATCTGCTGAACACATTGCTGAATTAGCAGGATTCGAAGTTCCTAAAGGAACAATTATCTTAGCTGCTGAAGTTAAAGAAGTAGGAGAAAAAGAACCTCTTACTCGTGAAAAATTATCTCCAATATTAGCAGTAATTAAATCTATTAGCACTGAAGATGGAATTGAAAAATCTCGTCAAATGGTTGAATTAAATGGTTTAGGACACAGTGCTGCTGTACATACTCAAGACGAAGAAGTTGCTGAACAATTTGGTAAAGTAGTTCCTGCTTGCCGTATCTTATGGAACTCTCCATCTTCATTCGGTGGTATCGGGGATATCTACAACGCACTTATCCCATCACTAACTCTTGGATGTGGTAGCTACGGAGGAAACTCAGTATCTGGAAACATTGGAGCTGTGAACTTACTTAACTACAAAATTATTGGGCGCAGAAACAACAACTTACAATGGTACAAAATTCCCCCAAAAGTATACTTTGAACCAAACGCAATCAGATACTTAAGCGAAATGGAGGGTTTAGAGAGAGTGATGATCGTAACTGATGAATCTATGGTTAAACTTGGATTCGCTCAACGCATCATTGACCAATTAAGCCGCCGTAAAAATAAAGTAGCCTACGAAGTATTCGCTGGAGTAGAACCAAACCCAGACATTTCAACAGTAAAACGTGGATTAGAAATTATGAATTCATTCAAACCTAATGCTATCTTATCTCTAGGTGGTGGATCAGCAATCGACGCTGGTAAAATCATGTGGTTATTCTACGAAAGACCAGACGCAGACTTCAAAGAATTAATTCAAAAATTCTCTGATATCAGAAAACGTACTGTAAAATACCCTCACTTAGGAAACAAAGCTAAATTTATCGCTGTTGCTACAACTTCTGGTACAGGTAGTGAGGTTACACCATTCGCAGTTATCTCTGATAAAGAACATGATAAAAAATATCCACTAGCTGACTATGCTTTAACACCAAACGTTGCTATCGTTGACCCTAACTTAGTAATGACAGTACCAGCTAGACCAACTGCTGCTACTGGTATGGACGTGTTAACTCACGCTACTGAAGCATACACTTCTATCTTAGCAAATGACTACACAGATGGTATCGCACTTCAAGCAATTAAGATTGTATTTGAAAACTTAGAAAAATCTGTTAAAGAATTCGACAGAGATGCTCGTGAGAAAATGCATAACGCATCTTGCTTAGCTGGTATGGCGTTCTCTAACGCATTCTTAGGTATCTGTCACTCAATGGCACACAAAATTGGTGGTAAATTCCACACAATTCACGGTGAAACAAACGCTACATTACTTCCATACGTAATCAAATACAACGGTACACAACCAGGTAAATTATCAATCTGGCCTAAATACGAACACTACAAAGGAGCAGAAAAATTCCAAGATATCGCTCGTATGTTAGGACTTAAAGCTGATACTCCTGAAGAAGCAGTAGATTCTTACGCACAAGCAGTATTCGAACTTGGTAAACGTGTAGGAACTCCAATGAGCTTCAAAGACCACGGTGTAGATTACGATAAATTCAAAGACGCACTAAAAACTCTTTCATTAGATGCATACGAAGATCAATGTACACCAGCTAACCCTCGTCTAGCTCTTCTTAAAGACTTAGAAGGAATCATGGAAGCTGCATGGCATGGATTTGACAAGAAAAAATACGAAGAAAATAAATAATATTTGAAGATTTATCATTAATATTTGCTGTTTACTTCTTAACCCCCATCCTAACTCAAGGATGGGGGTTCTCGTTATATTCTATCTCTTGTAAAATACTCGTACATATCTTCTCTAAGAGGTGTCTGTATTTTATAATAAAATTGGATTACAGTATCTTCACTTCTTTCTCTATGAACTAACTTCGGTTCACCTACAGTTTTCATTTCACCTAAAAAGTAGAAAATCCTTGCTCCATCTTTATCTTCTTTATTCTTTCTCATAAATAAATAGATTTTTGTATCATCATTATAAAAGTACTCGCACTCTTTAGATTCTAAATTACGTCGAGGTTTAGACATCGATGTAAAACCATTATCCGGTAAAAAACCATGCGTATAATCTCTATTAAATGAATTTTCATCAATATCATAATTTATAAATACTGGCAGAGTTTTCGTTCTCTCATCATATTTATAACCACCTATCGCAAGTGGAACGTAGTTTATTCCCCATGAGAATAACTTACAAATATCTTCAAAGCTATATTTTTCATATAAAACAAAATTAGTATCTCTATATAGATGGTCTTTATAATACTTATTGTATCTATAGATTCCATACTCAACTAATTCAATTAATAATTCTCTAAAAGCTTCAGACTGTAATTCCTTATCAAATTCTGTTGATATTTTTAGTGTATTACTATTCTCATCTAAAAATATACAATCACTGAAATTTCTTTTTTTAGTAACACTACTAGTTACAAAATTATTCGTCAGTATTTTCTTACTAACTTCTAATTCATAATCAGCTATAAACTTATTGTATTCAGCCAACATAATATCTTTAAACTGCCCTTCAATATTTTTCACATCACCTTTAAGAAGCAAGCTTAGAATTTGTAACTCTTCTATCTTTTTACTAAGTATTAGATTAGTAGATACAAAGTTTAACATATTTTCTGCCGTTTTTGATAATTGACCTTTATATTTAAATTGATGCTCCTTCTTAGTAAGGAAAGTATAATAACTTCCTGCTACTTCAAAGATTTTCTTAATATCTAATGCATCATAATTTTCAAAATCATAATATGTTGGAATTCTTCCTAGTTTATTTTTTAATTTACTATACTCTGTAGTGACAAAAATCCATGTGTTTAGCTTAACATTATCTATAGCACTGTATATTTTTTGTTTCGAAATTTCATCAAAATGAATAGTAGACGTTCCCGGTAGATATCTTGTTCCTTGCGATAAAAATTTTCTAACTGTATCTTTATCATAACTATTATCTCCAGATAAGGCTACTGGAATTAGAAAGTTATTTTTATAGTTTGCGATAAAATCTATTATAACGACAAAGTCTTTGTCTTTACTCTTTCTAAGACCGCGTCCAAGTTGTTGAATAAATACTATAGCACTTTGCGTTGGTCGTAGCATTACTACTTGATTAACTTCCGGAATATCTACACCTTCATTAAAAATATCAACGGTAAAAATATAATCAAGAACATCACCAGAATCAGCAACTAATCTTTCGACTTCTCTCTCACGTTTTTCTTGACTATCTTCACCTGTTAGACTAGTAGTTTTAAAACCTTTTTTATTGAATTCATCACTTAGTGCTTTTGCCTCTTGTTTTGAAGAACAAAAGACAAGCCCTTTTACTCTATTACCTGAATAGCCGTAATAGTTTATTCTATCGATAATGTGATTGACACGTTTATCTGAATATAACTTAGAAAAATCACTAAGTTCATCTATAGGTTGACCGTCAATTTCTAAATCACTAATCCCAAAATAGTGAAACGGACACAATAAGTCATTTTCCATAGCTTCTTTTAGACGAACTTCGTAAACTATATTGTTATTAAATAATTCATAAATATTAAAACTATCTGTTCTATCCGGACTAGCTGTCATACCAAGATAAAAAGTAGGTTTAAAATAATCCATTACCCTCAAGTAACTCTCAGCACCTGCCCTATGTACTTCATCAATAATAATTTCATCAAAATAGTTTTTAGAAAAACTTTGATAAACTTCTTGCTTAGATATAGTTTGAATCGTCGCAAAAATAAAATCTGCTTCGGTATTTTTATTCTGTCCCGTTAACAGTCCATATGAACGACTATTGCCAAAAATCAGTTTAAAAGTTTCTAGTGCTTGTCTTGCTATTTGTTCACGATGCACTATAAACAAGACTTTTTTAGCATCTATACTCTTCATCCCAAAGGCTGCCGCAAATGTTTTTCCTGTTCCAGTCGCAGAAATTAATAATCCTCTATTATCTTGTTCTCTCAGCTTCTCTAGATTTTTTATAAAACTTTGTTGCATCTTATTAGGATTAATTTCCTCGGAAATAATCTTTTCTTCTTTTCTACTTCGAGTATTATTAACGCTAAAGTCTGCAATATACTTTTCTCTAATATCACTATATTTTACAGATTGATTCCATAGTGAATTAAACTCTTCTAGCACCTTAGAGCTATGTTCTAAATCTTCTTCAACTAAAGTATTCCATTCTTTATTAATAGTTAGTGCTGCGCTCGTTAGATTTGAACTACCCATTAAAATATTCCATTTATGACCTTTTCTGAAAGGTACCCCTTTGTATGAAAGCCGTGCTTATTTTTTTCACTGTCATAAATCTTTAATTCAATACTTTTAAACTTATTTAATTTATCTAATGCTTTAGGGGTATTAAAATACAAATAGTTTGTCGTTAAAATTTTACCTGGAATATTTCTTTTTTCCAAATCTGCTAAAGTTTGAAGCAAGCTAGTTAGACCACTTTCAGAAATAAAAGCTACACTGAAGATAAACTCATCACATTGTTCTAATTCTTTTTCTAAAGTACTTAGTACCTTTTGGGCTTCTAAATAATTATTATAAATAAATGTATTTTTCATTGTCACCCTCCTTTAGAATTATTAACCATTAATTATTTCATAAGTTATTAAAGCTTCTTTCATAACTTTAACATTATGTACCCTAACCATTCTCGCTCCACGTTTTACCGCTTCTAAAGATAAAGCTGCACTTACTATATCCCTATCTTTTGGATTAGTATTTCCTCCTAAGACATAATCTGTAGTTCTTTTTCTACTTACCGCATATAAAATTTCACAACCTAATGAATTAAGTAATTCTAGTTTTCTAGTTATTTCTAAATTAGCTTCTGCAGTTTTCCCAAATCCCATACCTGGATCCAAAATTATATTTTCTTTTTTCACTCCTGCTTTTAAACAGATATCTACACTTTCACTAAGTTCACGAACTACTTGCTCAATTTCATGACCCTCTTCAACACCGCCATTATGCATTACAAAGATTGGAATATTGTATTTAGCCGCAACTTCAGCCATATTACTTCCTTTAACTCCATTAACGTCATTTAAAGCATCAATACCTTCTTTAATCATATACTCAGCAACTGTCGGTTTATATGTATCAATACTAAAACATACATCAGGAAATTCTTTTCTCAGTGTTGGAAATACACTTTGTAATCTTGCCAGTTCATCTTCCTCACTAACAACAGTAGACCCTGGACGAGTTGACTCCGCACCGATATCAATAATATCAGCACCTTCTTCAACCATCTTACGTACTCCTTCGATTGCCGCTTCTACATCATAAAAATCTCCACCATCAGAAAAAGAATCCGGAGTAAAGTTCAGTATCCCCATAATTAAATATTTTTTTTCATTTAAAAGTTTTCTAAGTTTATTCATGTTTTCACCTTATATATTTTTTTCTAACTATTCTATTATATCATTTTATAGTATAGTTTTCAGTTGAAATATTTTACTTATAATAATTAGCTCTTTACCCCAATAATGCTATTATTTTAAAATGTATGATATAATATTAAATATTATAATAATAAGTTAAGGAGAAACTATGCAAGATTTTTATAGCACAATTTGGTGATTATGCACCATTAATATTTTTATTACTAGCATCTATTCTCCCTATTTTTTTATTTCCACCAGGAATTTTTTCAATCATTGGTGGTTACCTATTTGGATTTAAGCTTGGAGCTATCTTAACTATTACTGCTGCAATTATATATACTAATGTAATGTTTCTTATATCAAGATACTTCGCGAGAGATTATATCGAAAAATTTCTAGTACGCAAATTATCATTAAAAGAGTTTAATAGAATATTTGGTATTAAAGAAAATAAGCTAGCTGTATTTTTAATAATATTTAGACTGATTCCTATTTTACCTAATAGCGTTGTGAGTTACTCATATGGTCTAACTAGAATTTCATTTAAACATTATTTTATTGCTAACCTTATTGGGCTTATTCCCGGACGATTAATTTGGCTAAATTTTGGTTCTACACTTAATAATATTTGGAGTTTAGAATTTCTACATGCTTTACTACTAGTATTACTGTTTATAGGGATTGGAATTTTTGCCACAAAAAGAATGGATTAACATAGCAAAAATGCTAAGCAATTTATATTTGCTTAGCATTTTTCATAATATATTTTAATTCTGGAGTTTTTAAGACCTCATCTATCTTAAACCCTAACTTTTCATACATATTCATTACATATTTATTAGCGGCAAAAACTGTTAAAGTTACACTCTCAATATTCTTATCACTAAATAAAAACTTCAAAAACTTTTTCAGCGCTTCTTTTCCAAATCCTTGTCCTGTTTTTTGAGGATTTATTATAAATCTACCTATATGAGCATTATTATTTTCAAATCTGATAATTTGTATTATACCTATAAACTCTTCTTTGTTAAAAATTGAGAATACATTATCCATTTTTTGTATCTTATCTATATCTAATGGATAGGAAATTTTAGTACCCATCCATAGTTTTTGGAATTTTTCTCCTTTTTCATTTGACCAATTGCATAATAATAAAGAATTATTTATATTTATTCCATTTTCTAATCTAATATCCATATCTCCACCCTCACAAATACTATTATTTACTCTCCATTATACTCTTACAAAGCTGATTTTCAACCTGTGTCTTTTATTCACTCAATTTTTTTCATACATTATTTCTAACTCTATAATAATGTCACTAATAATGACCACTAGATTCATTTTTTATTATCATAAACCATCTATATTAATTTTTCTTCTCTACTCACTTATTCTCTTTTCTTAATACAGTTAAATTATATCACAAAATGATAGAAATAATATCCTTTACAATTAAGCTTTCTCATTATAAAATTAAATGTATATTATAAAATGTGGAGCTTATTATGAATTGTAAAATAAAATTTGAAAAATATTTAAAAGAAAATAATTTAATAGATAAACATAATATTTTAGAGCTTTTCGATAAATTAGACTTAGAAACACTAGCTGAAAAACTACTTACCTTTGATGAAGATAACACCGTTAATTTCGCTATTGAATGTGTATGCGAAGAACTACTTATTACATCATCTTATAAAATTGAGCGTACTGGTATGAAACTTGGTCTTCATAGAATGGAACATATCCTTGAACTTTTTGACCATCCCGAAAAAGACCTTAAAGTTATCCATGTAGCTGGAACTAATGGTAAAGGTTCAACTAGCTCTTATATAAAAGACGTACTAAAAACAAAGTACCGAGTTGGTTTTTATTCAAGCCCTGGAATGCTTAGTTTTAATGATAGAATTCGTGTTAACGATGAGTTTATTTCTTATAAAGAGGCATATAGATTATTTAAACTAGTTCAAAATACATACGATAAAAACAATCCTGATCTTAGTGATAAACTATCATTTTTTGAAATCATCACAGGTGTAGCCTTATTATACTTTAGAGATCAAAAAACAGATTTTGTTATTATGGAAGTAGGTCTTGGTGGGCGTTATGATGGAACTAATATCTTTAAAAATAAAGAACTATCAATTATTACAAAGATTGGTTTAGATCATACTGCTATATTAGGAGACACTCTTGAAAAAATCGCCTATGAAAAAGGCGGCATAATCCAAGAAAATGATCATGTCCTTATGTATCCGGCAAAAGATAGTGTAATTAATGTGATTAAAGATATCTGCGAAGAAAAACATGCAACACTTAATATTTTAGATACTAATGACATTGAAATCAAAGAAGTAAATGCTCGAGGAAATGTCTTTAGTTTTAAAAACGAAACTTACTCAACAAAAATGGTAGGAGAACATCAAGTTTACAATGCATCTTTAGCGTTAAGTGCCCTATTCAACTTACGTGAACGTGGAATAATAGATATAGATAACTCAATTATAAAAGAAGCTCTAGCTGAGTCAGTTTGGGTTGGACGTTTAGAATGGATAAGAGAAAATATTCTATTAGACGGAGCTCATAACAACGATGGTATTGATAGCTTAGTTGCATATCTTAATAAACAACAATTCTCAAAACTAACTGTACTATTAGGTATTCTAGAGGATAAAGATTACAAAGATATGATAGGAAAATTAAAAACAGTTTCCGCAAAATTCTCAGCAACAAAAGTACCTATAGAAATCAAAGAATCAAACTTAGATAATCTAATAGCAAGTTTTGGTGATACACATGTTACAAAATACGAAAACTATGAAGCTGCATTAGCTAACATAATACCTAACTTAGAAAACGATGAGATTTTTCCTAATTACTGGATCACTATACTTAATTTCAGCAGTTAGAAAAGAAATACTTGAAAAATATTAACTAAAAAGAACCGATAACTTAATATCGGTTCTTTTTACATATGTAAGTTAAAGTTAGTACCCTAAAAAAATTTTTGAATAATATTTCAGGCATTTTCTTACTACTCATAATTATTTATATTACTATTTGCTTCCAAAAACAATCTTCAACCATAGTATTAACATTATTTGTTATATTTATGATTTCTTCTAATCTACCATTTAAACCATTTATTGTTTGACCTGTATTTTTTTCTTAAGTAAGTCATTAAATACTGTCGCCTGCGTATTGATTTTTTTGCTAGTATTTGACTAACTATGTTATGTGCTTTTAATATTCCACTTAAATTATCATAACCATATATTAGTTCCTCTAATGAATCCTGTAATAAACCTTCTATTTGTGATAACCCTTCGTGTACTATATCTATATTATCTAATGTAGATTGATGTTTTTCGACCAGTTGAGCTCCAGTTTGAGCTAGTTCTTTTAATCCCTCCTGATTGCCTTACATCACCTTCTACTGATCCATAATATTTCTTTTCGTTATCAATACCACTTTCTTTTCTCTCTTTATAATAAATTTGAGTTGGATAATCTGCCACTACTTTATCTGCATAGTCTTTATTTTTCCTTACACTATCTAATGAACCTTGCATAAATGCTTTTGCCTGTTGGAAATAATCTCCAAGTTTACTTTGCATATCTTTTGAAAGTTCTTTTGTTCTTGTATCTACTTGATTGTCAAAAGCTTTCACCACGGCTACATCATCAAATACTCCCGATTGATTTAAAAATGTATTATAATCTACTGCTAGTGTTGGCGCTTGATAATTACCTACTACTTCTTCATTTGCTTTTAATTTATTACCCAAATCCTTATCAGAGCTATTAAAACTATAATTAGTTAGTTGTACTGTTGAATTCATATATTGAAAACAATTTATTAGTGTTTGAACATTTTTCTTTTCTACTTGAATTATTTCTTTTAAGGCATCTACTATTCCATCATCAAAACCACTTCTGTTATTTTCACCTCTAAAACTTTCTCTTATTCTACCTTCAAATCCATTAATAACACTTTCTCCCAATTTCCCTATACTACTTCTTACTGATAAACTAACTATTCTCCCCTTGCCTCCAGCAGGTGCCACATTTTCTGTTTTCCTCATATCATTTAGTACAACTCGGCTGGAATCACCTACATCAGTTAAATTACGACTTATCTCATAATATTCAAATCTACCACCATTTCCTGTTACAAAAATCTTATTGCCCATCTCTTCTTTTACAAATTTACTATTAAAATATCCTCCGTCATATCCAGAAAACTCTGCATATTTCCTTTTTTTTGTATCTAAATCAGCAAAGAAACTATCTATTTTCCCTATCATATCTAAAACCTGAATCTGTTTTAAGTGATCAGCAACATATTGTCCTAACGTCTCTTTTCTATTTTCTTTTCGACTTGACAATTCATTATTATATGATTCCGCTCTATTTAATATTGATAATGCCGTTTCTAAATCTGCGATTGAGTTTTTTAATTCTCCTGATAAACTTTGTAAGCTTTCATGATTTATTTTTATCTCTAACGAACCTTTAACAGTTTTTAACATATTTAGGGAGAAAAATAATTTTTTTCAGGGTATAAATTTTTTTACATTAATTTTAAAAATCAACCTTTACCCATCATTTTTCCACATCTAATTCTTCTAAAAATCACTTTTTGAACTACTTTTACCATTTTTTTATCTACTAAATTTCCTTCATTATCAAAAATTAGTCCAAGACGCTAGAGAATGATATGTATTAACTAATGATGTTAAAAAAATCCTAAACCAGTTAGTCCATGATTATTAATTACACTATCCACATAGATTGCAGTACCTAACCTATTTCCACCAAAATTCCCAATAGTATCTCGAGGGATTTCTATAATTCTTTATTAAACTTGGGTTCTTTAAGGCAAACTTAATTTCTTCTTTAGACAAGGTATTTGCTGGATCAGGAGCATTAAAAAAACAGTTGCCCTTGATTTGTTTTTTTATTGCTGCGCGAATAGCCATATACCCACCTAAAGAGTGCCCTGTATAATCTATATCAGAATACGGGTATTCCTCCTTTATCTTTTCAGCAAATTTTTCTGATGTTTCAAGTTGGTTTGTTGTTACCAATTTTTTGGTACTTAACATTGTTGGATCTACTGCAAATTTATTTCTAGCTGATGGCAATCTATGTTGAATTGAATCCTGTATTCTATAAAAATTCTAAAGAGGATTTTTTTACCTTGTATAACTTGTTGAATATCTGTTTGTGTATCAAGTTGATCTGAAAAAGTCTGTACCTGCATAGGCAATTACTATTTGACTTGTATCCACCTCTCCATTACTATCTACAGGAGCTACTGCCATTGCCTGCATTCCATTATCCTTGTTGTTTTCTACGGCTAAAACTGTATATCCTTCTATTTCATCCCCTACATCTATTCTTTTCTCTACTTTTTTTGTTATTTACATTATAAACATTTCTTGAAAATTCTTTATTCTTTTTTTATCTGTATGCATTTTTTTATCCTTCCCAATAGTGCACTTCTACTGCATCTATATCACCATTATGTTCAATATTATTTTTCTTTTTTTAATTTTTTTACCGTTACTTGCTGATATATGAAAAAAACTATACTAATTTCACCATTTCCAGAAAGATCATTTAAATTATATGTTATATAAATTTCATTATTTATCACTGCTCCTGAAGACCAACTTCTTGTAGACGTATTTTTGTTCAAAAATCTTTAAACTCTATTTTTTTAATATCTTCATAGTTTTTGTATAGTATATTCTACCATTCTTTCTTGTTCCTGTCTAAGCGTCTTTTTATCAATTTTATCTGCACACCCTGTTGCAAATACTGTTAATAGCATAAAACAAATTATACCTATCAACACTCTTGTTATTTTTTTCATATAGTCAGCCTCCTGTATTTACACCTTTTTTATTTATTATAACATATATTTAGGTAAAAAAAATAGAGTTATTATACTCTTTTTATTTGGTTATTAAGTTTTGATGAAATCACTACTTCCCCGTTACTATCCACTGGGGCTACTGCCATTGCCTGCATTCCATTATCTTTATTGTTTTCTACTGCTAGGACTTTGAATTTTCCTAAATCTTCATCTCTATCATCAAAGTTATATATTCCCTCGTATTCCACCTCATTTCCTTTACCTACTTTATATACTCTATCTGATATATGTCTATTCTTTTCAGTCGTTATCATACTATTTACTCCTAAATATATTTTATTTTTTTATATTTCTCATTTCTACATTCTCTAAAGGAAGTCTCTCCTTTCTCTTAATTTTTTTCAAATCTCTGAATTGGACTAAGTCCCCATCTTGTTTTTTTATATTATTTAATTCATCCATATTATCAATACTTATTGTTGTTTCATATTCTGGGTCATCATTAATCTTTTAAATATAAAGTTATTGTTCCTGCCTCATATATTTTTTTCAATTTTTTTAAATTCAATCGATTTTTATATCATAACTTCTAGATAACTCTTTTTACAATATTATCTTGTTGCTCTTTAGTTATTTTCACATTATTTGATCCACATCCTGTACTAAATATTCCTAGTACTACTATACTAATTATACTTGCCAATACTTTTGTAATTTTTTTCATATAGTTAGCCTCCTGTATTTACACCTTTTTTTTTATTATAACATATGTTTAGGTAAAAAAATAGAGTTATTATACTCTTTTTTTATTTGGTTATTAAGTTTTTTTGTAAAATCTCTACTTCTCCATTACTATCTACTTCTGCCACTATTTTTACCTACATTCCATTATTTGAATTACCTTGTATATTCATATACATCCTCAAAAAAATATTTTTTTATAATTTAATTCTGTAATCTTTTAGTTCCTCGTAATTATAAATACTCTATTTTTTTACATTATTTATTTTATTTACTTTCTCTTTATTAATACGTATTTCATTCGCATTATATAATGATGTTCTTATTTCCCCTCCTAACTCATCTTCTTTCAGGGTTATATTATATTTTCCATTTATTTCTAAATCACACTTCCATGTACCAGTTGAAAAAAATTTTTTTGAATTCTATAACTTTTTATCTTCTTTATTTCTTCATTCTCTTTTTAGCTCTGCTTTTTTTCTAATACATATTGAACCATTCTCTCTTGTTCTAATCTAATTTTTTTCTTTTTATCCTCACTACTATTAGTACCTACAGCAAATACTATTATTATCACAAAAAAACAGCTACAATTGCTAATACCGTTCTAATTATTATTGCTAGCATATCTTTCATTTTTTTCAGCCTCCCTCTATTCCTATACTATGAGCTAATCATCTATTATTAATTTATCTACCTTAACATTTCCATATCCTTCACCTGATATTATTAACCATTCTATCTGTTATCCTATTTTTGCATATATTACCTCTGCACTACCATTATTATATTTCTTATTAGTTTCTAAAAAAATTTAAGCTTTCCTCCTTTATATGTTTCTACTAATAACTCTCCTCCTAAACCTTTTACAAGAAATGATATTGTTATTTTATCATTTAAAAATAACATCATAACTCCAATAACCAGTTGAAAAAAATTTTTCTTCATAACCTTTAAATTCAATTTTTTTTATTACTTCATTATCATTCAATTCCACTTTTTTTCTTTTGTATACTCTACTATTCTTTCTTGATCTTGTCTTATTTTCCTTTTATCCTCACTACTATTCGTACCAACAGCAAACACTATTATTATCACAAAAAAATAGCTGAAATCGCTAATATCGTTCTAATTATTATCGATAGCATATCTTTCATTTTTATATCCCTCTCTATTTTTTTCATATATTACCTCTATATTAGACTCATTTTGTATTCTTTTTATTTTCCAATAAATTTATATTCCCTTTATCAACATAGCTTAGATATACTTCCATCCTTTGCCTCCATGCAGTAAATGTTAGTCTTATTTTATCATTTATAATAACTTCATATCTCCAAAAATCCTGTAGAAGTATTTTTTTTCGTAATCTATAAACTTAATCTTTTTTTATTTCTTCTTTGTTTTGCAACTCAACTTTTTCTTTTTATATATTCTACTATTCTATCTTGATCTTGCCTAACTGCCTTCTTATCTACTCTATCCGTACACCCTGTTGTAAATACTGTTAGTAGAACTAAACATATTATACTCATCAATACTCTTGTTATTTTTTTCATTTTTATAAACCCTCAATATTTATTACACTTTTGTATTATTATAATATATATTTACATAAAAAAA
>BNJT01002071.1_pt1 | contig 34802 bp, 49 predicted proteins | sample 8540491 | NCBI WGS metagenome assembly BNJT01 (sample SAMD00202455, study PRJDB9452) | human saliva metagenome | host: Homo sapiens | reverse complement strand
CTATCTCCCTTCCATTTTTAACAAGCTTAAGATATTGTCGAGTTTTTTTCTACGGAATACTCTGTTAGCGACTACATATGCAGCTTTACATCCGTCTTCAAACTTACAGCAGAAGCCCCTAGTTCCCCATATTTTGTAGCGTTTGGCTGATTTAATTCTAGACATTATCATATTCCTTGTCTTACCATTTTGTTCAACCGCAGAGCTGGATGGCTATATAAGGTGATGATTTGCCGAGTTTTAATTTCCTCGAATGTGAGGGAATTAGGTTTCGTAAAGTCACATCTTTCACTGCTCAAGTTGCAAAGTCAGCAGTTACTTTTCTAGCTCTAGTTGCGGAACTTCGCGAGCTGCAACGCAAGGCTTAGTTTCAGGCTTTCGAGCCACTTATATAGCCAGTTGACAACACCAATTTGTATATCATTAAGTGAGTTAATTACTTTAAGGATTGATGTCGCCAGCTGAATAGATGACTTGGGTGGGCAAAATAGTCATCTGTCCAGCTCTACGGTTGATGTTAATGTTCTAAACCAATTTCGACACTTGTCGTAAATGGTTTTCTACTGGGTACGATTTGTACCCGATTGAGCAGTTTATCGACTTGCTCAGGTCACCTGTAGAGTACATATTTACGAATCTGTATCTGACGGGTCTCTCCACTCGTCTAAATCTATATCTTCACCATCCACTGCTATCTCACAATCTAGAATAGACAAGTCTTTATGTTGCTCTGGTGCGCCATTTTGGTATGCCCAGTACATGGTGTCATCGGCAATTTCATAAGCTTCATCTTGATTGCTGGCTTTCACTGATAAATAACAGTCTAAGGTTATTTTTACTGGAATACTAAACTCTTTCATTTTTCCTCCTTAATTCCAAAATAAATCTTCCAATCTTCTCGGTTTTCCTCAATAGATTTTTCAGCTTCTTCTCTGGTTGCGTAGTGTACAGGTTCACCGCTGTCATAGTATGTAATTTTAAATATGGCAAGAGCTTTACATTCATAGTCATAAAAGACAATCCAACCGCCTTTGCCATTCTCAAAGTCTGGCTCAAAGGTCGAGGTTTGGCGCAGTCTGACTTCTGCTAGTTTGCGCTCGCGGGCTAGCTCACACTCGCCTGAGGTACGATAGGTATTGCCAAACTCAAAACGGCTAAGGTGATACGAGTCATCTTCATCAAATATGTAAAATTAGTATTGCCATTCTCATCAAGATACCAAATCTTATCACCTCGCTGAGGCTTCCAGTGGATACTATCTGTCGGTTCTTTGATTTCCTCAAACCACTCTGTGAGAATGTTTGAAAACTTTTTCAGGGTAGTTTCGTGGTAAATCATTATTATTAAGCCCGTTTCTGTGGTCTTTTGGTTTTCTGGAGTACCAGCAATAAGATTTCCCGTTTTAGAGATATATGCTAACTGTCCAGCTTTGAAGGTCGGTAAATCTTTAAGTAGTTTATAACGCTTCATAATTACTCCTTAGCCAACTTAGGTCGTTCGCCTTCGATTCGACTGTCTAGTATTTGATTGATTCGGTGAATAATATGTTCTCGTTCGTTTAATTCTTCTAGAGCTGCATCCTTCATTTCTAGTAAGTCGATAGTACTCATTTCGTCTAGTGATTGATAATCGTCCTCGTAATAAGGTTGTGCTACTTCTCTTTCCACGTCTTTTCCTCCTTTTTCCATATATCATCCTTCCTGAATTCTTTTAGCCATTCTTCATCTTGCTTAGCTATGTTGTACTCTGAGATAGCTACAAGACCTAGAATTAGTGCTATAAATATTATCCAAATTAGTATGAACATTCTTTTTTTCCTCAATATCTGCAATATGTTTCTCTAGTTCGTCATCTGGTACAATACCCTTAAAGATATTCTTTACGAGTTCCTTTGATTTTTCATTGATAATTTTTCCTGATAAATCGCCTAAAGCTTCTAGTGCAGCAAGAGTAGCCCCTATATCACCAGGGTCTATGCTGACGGAAGTGTCGGCTTTGTAATGACCGTTTTTTTCACTAAATATCTTGATACTTACTTCTGCTACTGGTTTTTTCATATATCACTTCTCCTTGTAGTATTAAATTGTTTTTATGGGAAGAAAAAGTCTGGCTGTTACTAGATTTTTTTGATTAAGTAGGAGACTTTATGGAGTCTAGTCATTTAACCACACACTTTTACAAATTTCTACGCCAATGGTTCAAACGTAGATCTGGGCACCAGACTTTTTTTAATAATTGTCTGATAGTGCGCTAATCCACTCTTTGACTACCTTCATGTCAGACTCTAAGTCATTTATCCATTGATCGGCAGAAGGTATATCTTCTCTGTTGATTATGAGTGAGTCTACAGTATTGCTCATGGCTTTATATAACTTCCATAACGCAAGTACTGCTTTCTTTCTTTGAGTTATCATCTAGACGCTCCTTTTCGCTTATAACACTTGCTACTTTTTCTGATATACGACTTCATATGTATATTCAGGGTGGGCTGGTAACCACACCTTCTCTAGGATCTTACGGCGCCATTTATAGTCATCAGTTTCTACGCCTTTTTGCTTCGCGTAAAGTGAATGATCCGTCTAGATTATGTATTCTAAAGTCTACTTTGTGACGATATGGGAATGCTGGATTGCCGTTTTCGTCATAGACCCAACCTTCTATCCTGTATTGAGTGTCATAGTCTTTTATCTGGCCGAGATTCTTTTCAATTTCTAGCTCGGCGGCTACTTGTGCTTCAAACTTTGAATCGTATATCTTACCATTCATCTCGGTACGCTTAGCACCATATTTATTAGTCTTACCAAGTCTGCCTATCTCAGTACCACAATTACGACAAGTGAGTCTTCCTCTGGATATCATGAGATGCTTAGATTTACACTCTGGGCAAGTAGCTACAGCCTTAATGCTTTCTAAGTCAAACTTTTTGTGAGTTGCTCTTATATACATTACTGCTTACCCTTTTTGTTTACGACGCATACGATCGCGCCAATTGCGAAGACGTTTTATTAGATAGTCTTCACTTTCTAGTTTTTTTCGTACTCTAGCTTCACTCCAGCTAGTAAACTTTGTTTATCAGCCATTATAGATTCTCCTTATACGCCCCTGTGCGATATGTAGTCCATGCTTTATAGCCTTGAGACTGCCAAACTCGATAAGCAACTCTTACAACTGTTGCGGTGTCGTTCCTATCATCGTGAGGTTGAAAAATGCAGACAGCCAACCTGCAATACACCATAGCTACCAACACATACTCCGTGATTCTCAGAGTTGGTAAGATTATGATTAAGCGGATTACAGCTTCTATTCTCAGCCTTAGCGATAGCTAGCATTAGACTAACATCCCATCCTGAATATTTTGACAGTTCCCGTCGAACCAATTCGCAGCCCGATACCGCAACTGATTTTGGTTGCGGCACGGTTGGCTCGACTTTCGGATCTGTCTTTGCAGCGCTTTTATCTATCTCGGAAATAGCTGCAGACTTCCGAGTTACTTTTTTAACTGTAATGTTGCTTGACGGACCTTATTATCCACTTCCTCTGTCTTATTGATCTGATATTGAATACCCGCGTAAAATGCTATAGCGGCAGTAATCATGATAATTAATAAGATTGATTTAGCTTTTTCAAGCAATTGCTTCCAGTTGATATTACTCTTTTTTGATTCGTTGATATTTTTTGTATTATTTTTCATTTTATTTCTCCTTTATTGTTCACTTAGCGACTGAGTTAGTGGGTGGCGGCTTTCTTAAAATTTATAGATACTCACGAGACGCACCCACCGACACAGCCGCTAATAGTTTATTGATGCCCTAATTGTTAAAGATCACTTTCTGACATATTTGCTTTGATTGTTCTAGCTAATCTCCGTCACTCCTATAATTCTCGCTATTGAGTCGGATTGAGCTATATCTTCAATGCAGCCAGTGTAGTTGTTCTGTCTACAAGAGGTCATCAATTTCAGATTGCCAACCTCTTCAAACAGAAAAACCCGCTGGCTCTCTACTTCCAGCGGGTTTTGCTATACAACAAAAATCGTCCCGACAAACATCAGAACGACCTATGAGAATCTAATTTTCCAATCGTAGGAACTTGGTGAGGTGCGCCTCCCCATAACTACGACTGTCCACCACAACAATTATATGTAGTAACAATCAGATTCTCTGCCATTTTCAATGTTTGGTAGAGAGCCTAAATGGTGTTTGGTGTAAAAATGCTTGGAAAGTGTAATGCCTTTCTCAACTGTCACCAGTATAGCAAAAATGATTAAATATGTCAATAGCCTTGAGCTTTATCCATTGCTTTATAGAACTGACTTTCGGCTAATTCATCTTTAATTTGAAGATATATTTGGACCGTCGATATATCACTGTGCCCTAGCAATTTCTGTATTGTCATAAGATCACAACCAGCTATTAGTAGACGCACTGCAAAACTATGCCTTAATTGATGAGGTGTTATATGAATATCTGCATATTTCTTAAATGCTTGTTGAATCCACACTCTAGCTGTTTTATCGTTTGTATTGAATAGAGGACCAGATAATCGGTTGTAGTCTGTCGCGAATTCATCTATCTTGTCTTTTAATCGTTTAGTTAGGAATACTGTACGATCCTTAGAACCCTTACCCTTTACGTATAAGTTTAATCCGTCTATATCTCTATAGCTAACATTGGCAATCTCTGAAATACGCAATCCAGTGTCGTATGCGAAATCTATTAGCATGTTTATATGCCGCTCTTTCGCGTTATTTGACGTCCTGTTGAGTACTAGTTGTATAACATGATGTTGTATATATCTTGGTCGTGGTTTGGCGTTTTTACGTGACTTAATAAGCTCAGAATTAATGCAGTCTAGATTCATATGTTCATTGCACCATTTGAAGAATGCTTTTATTACTCGTTTTGTTGAGTTTGTAGTTGAAGCTGCGTGAGTTTTTCTGTATTCATAAAAATAAAAATCGAGCCATCTAAGCGACAGCTCGGTTATATTAGTCTTGTGTAATTCATCACAGAAATTAACAAATTGTTTAAGACGTACTACTCTAGTAGCTACTGTAGCTGGTGACATATCTTCGACTATTGCTGAATAATGGATAAATTGAAACGCTAGCTCTCTGATATTCTCTGTCTGATATTCTACGTCTAGTACTTCGTCTATCTTCTGTAATTCACTTATTACAGTAGCTCTTGATGTTGTGATTGATAGAATTGGTGCGGTCATTCTTCTCTCCTTAGAGTGACTTAGGTTTAATTTGTAACCTTTACGCCCCAATTGTTCTATTTTACAGATTTTTTAAGTCAATGTAATGCTTTTCATGACATTTATGACAGCCTTTAACTATAAAATACGGTGAAGTTGGACCGCTATATTTACGTATCTGACCCTTCATAACAGTAGCAAAATGATCAATCTTGATAATCTGTTTATACACCTTCCATTCGTGTTCACAGCCATTTTTATTCTTACGTAATAGTCTAAGTTGTTCTCGATCTGCTTTAGCCTTATTAATCCGTTCAATAAGTTTACGTCTAGCTTCCTTAGTGTCAAAACTCATACGCCTGCCTTTTTACATAAATACGTAAATAATCGTCCTGGAGTTTGTTTTGCTTCTAGTGCGGTTTCTGCTAATTGCCAAACTGTAGCTTCTGGTAATTTCCAAAACACTTTACAGTAAAATGCGAAGTATTGTTCATTCCCAAACATCTGGCACAATCTAGTCGCCATATTCTCTATCTGCTTGGATTTAGCATACTTATCACGACTAATATTAGTATTAGAATTAGAATTATAGTTTCTATGAAACTTTTTTGCATTAGCATTAGAATTAATATTAGTGGTTTTCACCTCTGTTAACCCTCCAAATTTTTAGCCAACAGCTAACTAGCACCATTACTAGCTCTGGCGTTTTACATTTCCGAGGAGTTTTCCACAAGTCCGTAGTGCTAAGGGCTTGACAGAAAAATCCTATTTTTTAGTATTTCAGGGCAAAATAAAGCGGCCCCAATCGAAAGAAAACCTTTTTTCAATCGATAGAGGCCGGCAATCTGAAATTGATACTACTATACTAGCAAATATTTTACATATAGTCAACTACTGACTTGCAGATGACATCTTACCAAATGAAAAAGCTACCGAGCTTGCAAACACAGTAGCTTAATCAAAGGTAGAGTTTTTCAACTGTTCGGGATTTCCGAACTGTTCAGTTGTTCGGAATTTCCGAATTACTCAACAGCTTCTTTCATCTGCCTTACTAGGTCTAGAATAATAGTCTTAGCCGCTGATAATCCAGCCGCGATTGCAGATAATGCAGTAGCCAGCGTTAGAGCGTACAGTTCGTGCCAGCTTGCTGCGAATAACAAGTTTACTAAGTTTACGCCCGCAAGTAGAAATGTCGCGATAAATGTTTGCAAGAATGTCCATCCAGCTCGAATAGCTACGTCTTTATAATTAATGTTCTTTAGAGCTTCTAGTGCGGTTTCTGCTAATTGCCAAACTGTAGCTTCTGGTAATTTCCAAAACACTTTACAGTAAAATGCGAAGTATTGTTCATTCCCAAACATCTGGCACAATCTAGTCGCCATATTCTCTATCTGCTTGGATTTAGCATACTTATCACGACTAATATTAGTATTAGAATTAGAATTATAGTTTCTATGAAACTTTTTTTGCATTAGCATTAGAATTAATATTAGTGGTTTTTCACCTCTGTTAACCCTCCAAATTTTTTTAGCCAACAGCTAACTAGCACCATTACTAGCTCTGGCGTTTTTACATTTCCGAGGAGTTTTCCACAAGTCCGTAGTGCTAAGGGCTTGACAGAAAAATCCTATTTTTTAGTATTTCAGGGCAAAATAAAGCGGCCCCAATCGAAAGAAAAACCTTTTTTTTCAATCGATAGAGGCCGGCAATCTGAAATTGATACTACTATACTAGCAGATATAATATATTCAGTCAACAGTTCGAGGGATGTAATTAGATACTTACCTTACGTACGCAGATGTGTATTTGTAATAGACACTATACAGCAATAACTTTGCGGTATTTTTAATGCCATTATAGTCCACCATGGCATCCGTCAAAAAAAGAAAAAAATACGCCCAGTTCCTGTAGTACTTGCTTCATATAACTCAACATCTTTAGGTAGATTCCTGTAGAGAGATTTATAAGCGCCAGTGTTATGAACATAGTCACGAATAATATTTGAATTACGTATAGTTTTACTATTTAAGTTACTAATGTTTTCCAGCTGTTTGATTGTTTTTTTTATTTTAGCAACTTCAGTAATCTTACTTAGCTCGCATGTAGAATTATTGTAGTAATTGAAAATAATACGATAATTTTCTATATCAGTAGGAACCTCTGGAATAGACGTATCAATAGCTACTGCGTCTGGTATTCGGCTATCATTAATGTCAGCAACTGATTGCTGGATTGCCATTTTCTCTTGACGAGCTTTTTTACGCTCCCTTTTGCGTTCTTTTAAGTTTTTCCCCATAGTATGATTTCATTGTGTCAGTAGATATTGTGTCACTCGAATTCTCAAAAGGCATCTTTTCGCCCCTAGCCTCTCGCCAAGGCATTTCGGTATGACTTAGGACTTCAAGATAGTCTGCATCATATTTTCCATAGACAGACAGTACATCTTTTACTACTGCAGCTACGTCCTCATCAATCTTCTTCACGTCTCCTATAATAGCTTCAAGCGGAATAGCTTCAAATACGAAGTTTTTATATTGTCTATATACACCTGGAATTGCTGGGCCATGCACCCAAGCCTCGATTTCATCATTAAAGGCTTTTTTGTTATATAAAACTAACGTCCACGCTTGAACGTAATATAAAAGCTTCTGGAGTTTTTTGTTACTGATATCATTAATACCAGATTCTTTTCCAGACTTGATAATATATTTTGAAAGATTTATAGCGTCCATTTTTTCTACCTAACATAAGCATTATAGCATTTTTGGTTAAATTATACCCACAGACATCCAACTATTGTTAAGATTTTATAAAAAAACTACCCCCTCAATTGAAAGTAGTTTTTTCATAAAACAATAATCTGATTATACCAGGAAAACACAGATTATTCAACAGCTTCTTTCATCTGTCGCACCAAGTCTAGAATAATAGTCTTAGCGGCAGATAATCCAGCTGCGATTGCAGATAACGCGGTAGCCATCGTTAAGGCGTATAATTCGTGCCAACTCGCCGCGAATAGTAAGTTTACTAAGTTTACGCCAGCTAGTAAAAATGTCGCGATAAACGTCTGTAAGAATGTCCACGCAGCGCGAATAGCCACGTCTTTATAGTTGATATTCTTTAATGCTTCTAGTGATTTCATATCTCCTCCTTATTTCTTAAACTTAAAAATGCTCATCAAAAAATCGATAATCTTCTCTAATAGACTTTTATTCTTAGCGATGTCTTGACTCAATTTTCCGATAGACCTCATAACGTCTTCGTTGGTTGGTTGTGGTGCTAGCGGCTGCTCCTGCGGCTTTTCTTTAGGCTGAGGTACCTGCTGTATTTCTGGTGTCTTTGGGGCTGGTTGTGGCTGAGGACGTGGTTGCGGTCGTGGTGTACCTGCGTCTCCATTCGCTAATTCGCGCACTCGTTCTGCTAATACCCAAATTCCATCATCTGCCATTTTCAGCTGTAGATAGCGTTTGTTGTTTTCGGTAGTTTCGTCTAATATCTCCGTTGAGCCGACAATTCGGAAGTAATCCCCTGTGTTAATCTCGCCAGACAATAAATAGCCATCTTTATCTGTCCTTACTGCCACAGAAACGGGTACGCCGTTATCCTCCCAGTCAAACTCATCAATCAATCGGTTACATCTAATTTGTCGTAAGTCAAATACAGTTGCTACTTCATCTGCGTAATACACTTCAGGCAGTGCTACACGCTTTGCTTCTTTTTGGTTTACCCTACATATCGATAAAATGCATACGGTGGACATCCAGACGCACTCCAGAGCCAGTCGTGGTTGTCTATTACAATACCTGCCTGATAGCGACAGTTAATTACGTTATCTGTATCCGTAAACATTCCTGTGTGTCCTAATGCGCCACCTGAATTGCCGCGAATACCCCAAATGAAAATATCTCCGCGTTGCGTGTCTGCATCGCCGTTTGCGCATTCAGGTACACGAACCCAGCCATTCTTTTCTAGGGCGTCAAATAGTGTGTCTGTATTTCCAATCCAGTAACTAGCAGGTAAAAGACCCGCTTCTTTTAGTGCGTGATATACAGAGCTTGAACAATCATAAGAATCGGGACCATTCCGATTCTCCATTGAATAACTGACTCGACCTTTACGTGCGTAAAACCAAGCTAGGGCTTTTTCTATCATTTTGTTACCTCCTTTACTTTTTCTATTACCTCAACAGTCGGTTTATCTTGAATAAGGTGGGTAAATTGAGTAAGCAAAAATAACCCTACCGCGCCTATAAGTACGGTTAGACCTGTATACTTGATAATTACGCCAACGAACTTCTTTTCACCAGTAACGATGGCTTTTATGAAGATGTTGCCATCTAGTTTATCGTTATGGTATTGAATTGCTTTGATATTTTTTTCAATATCATTTATTTTTCCATCTACATACTTTTTCCGCTCTACGTATTCAGACTCACTTACTAGCCCGTCTAGTTTGGCTAATATTTGAGCTAATGATGGTTCTGCTACTTTTTCATTGAACACCTCTAGTTTGACTAGGCGTTCACTTAGGTCTGTGTTTGATCCTGGCATATAAAAAACGGAAGCCTTTCGTCTTTATACGTGCTTCCGTTTCTTGAGATCACACTGGTTAATTTATATTATTATTTTACCATTTATACATTGGTCAGACAAGATAGACTTTACGACTATGCCACTTGCGGAAAAAGTAAAAGTAAAACGCAATGACACAACTACCGATAAACCTGTGAATATACAGTGCGGTACTGCCAGAATATTAGTAACTGCTCGCGCCTTTGAAGCTACCACCGATATATATTTTACAAACCAGTTTAAGAAGGACACATTCCCTGTAGTAGTCTGTACATTCATTGGATACACGCCCAACCCCAACGACGCTTGGACAGATTCCCCGCTCGATACGTGGGGCGCTGCAACAATGAGTGCATTAAAGATTACTAACTCATCATTTAAGGCAACTATCCGTCGTTTTGACGGAGCTTGGCTAGAGGGTGCTTACTACTTTAATTGGATAGCAATTGGACAATAGACTAGATTATTCCCACTAGTCGCATACTGAATTCACTGATTGTACTATCACCACCATAATTACGTTGGTCGCTACAGAATGCTCGTATATTGATTTCATCATTCTTTTTTAAGAGTAAGTCGACAGATAGACTTGGTCGTGGCAAGTGTCGGTCGTTATCTGTACCCCGAGAGCGATTAGATTCTTTAATCATTGTGCCGTTCTTAAATATGCTTATATATGCAGTATATTGAGAGAAGAAGCCAGTTTGTGCTATACCTGTTCTTGCGTCGATATGGTAAACACCGTCTTTAGGTACTTTAGCTGTAAATGTCTTAGCATCATACATTTTTGCGGTGTCGTAAGCTACACTGTCGTACTTTACGATAGTAGACTGATTTTGTGGCAGAACTTCCCATTTAGATGTAGTAGCGGAAAACATTGGCATAGTCGTAAAGTCTATCTTGTCGGCTGTAATAGACTTCTCTTTGATTGATTCAGCAACAATACTGTCTTTGGCTATATTATCAGCCCCTACAGCACCTTTTTTTAGAGAACCGTCGCTGTTATGAGATTCTAGCATTGCCTCGGCTAGATCTTGCGCCCAGCCTGCAGTAGGACCAGCTTGAACAATATCCCCAACTAAGTTACCGTCATCTATTGCGTTATTCTGGATTTGTAAACTAATAATCTGACCAGTAGCCTTATTTGCCATACCCTTCCAGTCTCTCTGGCTACCTGGGACCACTTTACCAGTTGAGTCTACTCTATACGTCATAAAATGCACAGCAGTATCTTCAGTCCAACCAGTCAAACTATCTACAGATAGAGTGTCAGAGTTTGCGGGTCGTGGGGTAACTACTCGCGCTACGTTAGGATTGCTGCCGTCTTTGACTTTTGTAATTTTGTCACTAATACTTGCCATTTTATTATTCCTCCTTTAGCTTTGGTCTTTCGTGCCAATATTTACGTATTCAAATACCACTCTTGATATGCTGTAACTTACGCCAGGGTCTGATGAACTCCAGCCGTATTGCACCCAGTGAGCGTCTTCATCCACCTCCAGCTCTACTTCTTCGCTGGCAGAGTTAAAGGTTTCAGGCACACCCTTCACCTCGCTCCATCCAATAGAGCTCCAACCAACGCCTGGCTCGCTCCATCCAGTACGACTTGAAGACGCTCCGAAAAATCTTGTCTCTGTAAACGTCTGTAATCCGTCTTCAGTTTTAATAGTGGCGGTAAGATTAATACGCCCCTGAGGTCTGAGTAGCACAAATACCACCTTGAGCACACGCGCCCAATCTCTTCCAGTTTCTTCAAATCGCAATTGACCACTTTGTGCGCTAGTGTTAAACGGCTTTCCATCGTCGACTGTAGTTGCACCCTTAGATAGCTCGACTATCTTGTTTCCTTGAACTATTAAGAAGTGAGTTATGCCTGAGTTATCGTTATACAGTGTCATCCAGTCAGCACGAATACTCCACGGCTTCATCCATGCACCTCTACGGTCAGTGTCGTAAATCCATATCTGGTTGTTGTAGTCAGCGGCAACAGGTAATGCCCAATACACGCGACCTTCAAATGCTAGACCTACGGCTTTTTCTATAGCTTTACTGTTTAGGTTGCTAATAGCATCTTGAATAGTGTTAGTAATTCGTCTTGTAGATAAGACGTTCTGTAATTGTGGTAGAGTTCCTGTAGTATTAAATCCACCACGGCTTGGATATAGTAGGTCGTTATTGTAAATGACTACAGCGTCAGGGGCTATCTGTGCCGTCAGCACCAGTATCTTCTTGTACTTGCCAGACAGTAATAGTATCTTCACCGTAAGTAATGTTTGTTGGTGTAATATAGAATCGTTTACCAGTACCGTTTGTACCGTTAGCTAGGACCGTTACTTTAGGGTCACCTTTACCATCTCGATATGGTCGTACTGCAAATGGTACTTCTTTGGTACCATTCCCTACTGGTGTATATCCACCACCATATCCAGGTGAGAAGTCTAGTTCATGCCCATAATCACCACCACGCCATACATAGAATTGATTGTCTTTATCACCAGTCATCCATATACGGCCATTGACTACATCGGCTCGTGTTGCTTTTGGACCAGCCGTGTTATTGTCTTTTGGTAGAGGCACTGACATGTCTAGGCTACGCGATCCATTGTCTACAAATACTGTCTGATCCATTGGCAATGCGGCAGCTAGACGGTAAAGTGTAGGCTCTCCGCCACCGTCAACACCAACGCCACAGTAAATGTTCCACGACTTAGCTTCTGTGCTGTCTGGACGCTTGACTGACAGGTTATGTTTTTCACCATTCCACATATCTCGGTCTGTAGAGATTGCTTGAGATAATAGAGGCGAACCTGCAGTTTCACCAACAGTAGAGTTAAAGGTAACTGCATAAAATACCTTAAATCCTGTACCAGTTAATCCTACGTTTTTATCTAGTATTGGCTTTACTGGGTCTGATATTTTCTGAAATGCTACTATCTTCTTTGTTGGTATATCTAAGTAGCTAAGAGTATCTTCTCCATTCATGACTAGAAGGTTATTGCGTATCTGTTTGAAATGACCGCGTGCGGATTCGTGATATTCTTTACCTTCTACAACTTGCCAGGCTGGGTCTTCACCTTTAGCTATACATAGCTTTGTTTTGCCGTTTATTCTTTGAAGACAAGCTAGCCAGTTTACGGATCCGTCTTTTGTAGTGCTACGAAATTCAGCCAATTCGCCTAAGACTGTTCCTAGTGGCTGGGGACCGTATTTAGCAGTACCATGTCGCACGGTAATGACAGAGTCCTGATCCAATATCATATTCTCAGATGACCTTAGACCTCTTAGCGGTGAGCGACCATCATCAAATGCAGTGACTACGCCGTTTGTCCAATCCTCAACCGACAGCCGCTGTATTTTTGGTGCTTTAGTATTGCTAGGGGGTTTTAGCATATGTCAGACACTCCTGGGATCATACTTAGAGGTGCATATCTAGCTTGACTAGCATTATTCTCTATCATTTTTTCCATTAGCTGGTTGGCTTCATTGATGAGATTGCCGTATTGGTTCTGTAAAAGAATATCGTTGCGAGCATATTCAGCCGCACACATCACCACTAGCCACATTGGATTGTCTACTGGGACCATATCGCTTGGACTTGTCAGCAGTGGGGCACGTAAATATACAGGTATTGTTATTTGACCTCCAAGTACTGGGTCGTCACTTCGTATAGGATCGATAAACACCAGCTTATTACCAGAAATAGTGCAACAGTCTTGCCCCTTATACATTCCCGCTTGCTCTGGCGGCACTGTAGTGTATTCTTTAATCTGATTGTCTTTTTTGACCTTTATAGTGTCGCCGTATACGTTGCTTACCTTAGCAACCTTAGTAAAGTCAATTTCATACTCCTGATTCGTCGATAGTGTTCCGATATCGTAATTAGGGTCATATAAAGACTGCCAATCAACATTAGGTTCACTTTGCCACACAGGGATATACATGTTAGCAATACCTAGTATTTTCTGGTATTTCTTGTCTGTTTCTGGTAGGTTGCGCACCTTACCAGTAGCTTTCAGCATGACTGCCGATATAAGTTGCGTAGTGTTCATGGCGTTTTTCCTAAATTAAAAACACGGAGCCGGCTTATTATTGCCAGACGCTCCGTGTTCTTTAGGTCACGCTGTTTTCTGCTTATATTATATCATAATTATCACTATTATGCTTTCTTAATGAGGATTCGCGTGTTTTTGCTGGTGCTTGCACCATTCCACTTTTTTAATGTGTTAGTTATCTGTTTTTGAGTGTTAGTCTTGCTTATTAGGTTTTGTCCGATTTGGTTTATACTTGTGTTTTTTGCAGATGATTCGTTAGCTTTTGGCGCAGAAGATGTTAGACCCATACTCTTAGTGACTGCAGAAGCTAGTGGAGACGTGCTACCGCGGCTGTTTGAGCTACCTGAGGTATCTTTGGTTATCTTATTGCCGTCAGTGTCAAACTGAGTAGCATTAAGGGCGCGTGCTTCCTGTTTAGTTATGTAACCTTCAGCACGTAGCTTATTGATTACACCATTTTTAGCAAACATTTGTCCTGTAATACTCTTTCGTCGACCATTGGCTAGTTCTTGTATTAGATCCTCGTGTGATGATTCTTGAGCCTTTTGACGCCAGTAATTATCCATCAGACTTACTTCGTTATGAGATGTCATAGCACCGTACTCAATTTGATCCTTTGTATATCCAGATTCTTTGTAGTAGCGCTCTTTTACCCAGTCTGGCAAGTCTTTGTATTTACCAGTCATCATATTGACGGCAGTTTTAGCTTTATCTACCTTTTCTGTACCGTTCTGTAGTTTATTTAATGTTGCATTGAATGAAGTAAACTCTTTTTAATAGTTGATGTTTTATCAATGTCATACGCCTTCATCCAGTTGCGATAAGCTTCATCACCTTGTCCTTGAGATTGAGCAAGCTTTTTGTATACGCCTTTTTCTACGTTACCATTCTTGTTTACTAGTAGTCCGTCTTGGAATGTATAGTCGCCCTTCTTTAGTTTCTTTTTAATTGAAGCGGCTTCTTTCTTGCTCAGTCCCTGTAGATCTATTTGATTATCTGTTGCTTGTTTTTGTTGTGGATTATTGTTGGTTGGCATGTTTATTTGCATACCATTAGACGCGTTAGCGACTAGACCGCCAGTCTTAAATAGATTGACCCACGAACTCTTTCCTTCTTCTACTTGCACTGGTATTAGTGCGTTTTTACCGAATAGAGCACCTTGTACCAGATTGAATGGATTGTCTTTTTCAAACTCAACCTTTGTCTCACCCTTGCCGTCTTTTACTTCGCCAGAGTGAGCTGCCGCAATACCTTGGATAGTTTTCTTTAATTGGCTACCTGCTGGTAATTGACCTAGGATGTTATACATAGCGTCTTTAGTTTTCGCCTCTGCCTTATCATCATCACCATCTTCACGTGCTTTAGCTGCCTCGTCCAATTTGCCCTTAGTGTCAATCAACTTACGAGGTAAATCAACAACTGGTATTGTACCGTCGTAACGTCCTAAGTTGCTCTCTTTGCCGAATAGCTTCTTGCGATCGTCTTTTGTTGTTGCGGCATTAACCATAGCTGTAGCTATAGGTGCGGCTGTAACTGCCTGGCCAGCTACTTTTTGGATTGTACGCTCTAGTTTAGCTTGTACCGAATTGTCTTTATCGTCATCATCACCACCACTCAACCAATCACCTACAATCTCGATTAGTGTACCTAATGGATCAACCCCTGGCTTATTTCCAGTTAGCGCTTCTATCGCACTATATGCAATTGCCGTATTAACAGCAAGTGCTACTCTTTGTTTATTAGTCATCTGGTTCCATACATAACGGTTCTGTTGTGTCACTTCTCGCGTGAACTGTAAGAATGATGCAGACCATAGCCTATTATATGCTCGTGGGGTACTTATCTGGTCGCGTAAGGTTACCGTGTCATTAATGAATCGTTCTGCGTATCTAACTGCATCTGCGTCACTTAGTCCATTATTGATTGCCTGATTGTATTTAGCTAAGAAGGTATACTCAATAACGCCCCTTTCAACTACTTCCATAGGAATACCAGCAGTTTTCATAGTTTTTTCAAACTTGGTGTCATCTGTCAGGTTATCGTCTGCATACCTTAGGGCTAGAGCATCAGACTTCTGTAATATAGCTTTACGGTTTTTTAGCTTGAATGCCTGTATCAATGCTTTCGGGTTGGTTGTAGAGAATAGAGCAGGTAGTGATGCCGTTTGAGCTACTACTGAATTCATATTGCCAACAATCTTAGATAGTGCCGCCTGCTTCATTAATGCTCTACCAGTTGCATCTGCGAATTTTCGCATTTTACTTGGCTCTGTATCGTTTACGACTCGTTGGAATGGGTCTGTCTTTCCAGCTAGTCGGTTTGCGTGTTCTTGGACAAATCCGACAAATTGAGTCAGTCCGTTTGCGCTATCAGACATCAGCTTCATAAAGTTTATGTCATTAAGCATCTTATCTAGACTTTCAGACATATTGTTGGTGGTTTCTTTTAGACTATTTATATCTTTTGCGTCTAGCTTTTCTACACCAAACTTGTCGGCTTTTCTAACCAGACGATTAAGTTCTCGTATACCGTCTATTTTTCGACCAATTGCACGTTCTAATCCGTATAGTTTATTTCTTACTTGCGTTAACTCTTCAGCATTGACCTTACCAGAAGCAGCCGAATTATACAGGGCGTCTACTCTGTCAGCTAGCTTTGTATACCGCTAGTACCCTTACCTGCAAATTCTTGTCGTGCTTCGCTAGCTGCGCGCACTGCTACTTCCAGCGAGCGGTTCATTGTAATAGCATCTGTCATATGAATGTTATGTAGGGCTATCTTGCTATATTCCATTAGCGGCGTAAATGGATCTGTTGGCTTTACGTCACCTACACGTTGCATAGCGAATTGATTAAACTTCTGGCTTGGCTTGAATAGTCCTGTACGACCTGCTAATTTAGCCGGTAGTGATTTACGAGATTCAATAGCCACATCTCCGCCAGATAATAGATTCTTAGCACCGCCGTACATAGCCGCGATAGCTCCCTTGCCAGACTGCATTTCTCCTAGGTGCGTAATATAATCTTTACGCTCCATGATTGGGTCTTTACCTAATTCTACCCTCTTTTCGTTTTGACGAGCTAGCAAGTTCTTGTATACAGCACGTAAGAAGCTGTTGTATTGATCCAGAGCTTCAGAGGCACTCTTTCCGTAAACTTCTTCAAATACTTTCAAGCGTTCATCATATGATGGTGATTTTTCGCCACGTTTTGGACGTGATGGTTCAATTACATATACGGCGTCTTGTAGCATTTGACGCTTTAGTGGACCGTGCTTTTTAGCTTGTTTTAGCAAGTTTTTGCGATAATCTTTTATCTGTTCACCGATAGCGTTGCCTTCTTTTACTGCGGCGGCGTTAGCTTGACGAGGTGTTTCAGACATAATATTCAGTAACGCCTCTTTAGTTTTATTGCCACCCTTCTTAAAGTAATCAAGGCTATTGCTTCGCCTCAACGAGCCTGTTATACGGTCTATTATTCCTTCAGTAGTCCATGTTTGACCTGCACCAAAACGCATTTCTTTGATTTTACTGAAGTCAATATCGTGCATATTCAGGTTCATCTTCTTTTTACCTGCATATATAGTTACGTTGCCATCAGGTGTCATTTCAATGTAATTACCTAGAATTTGACCAGTTTGTGCGTCCACTACTCTACCAGATTCTATGTAGTGCTTGTCTGGATCGAATGTAACTAGTTTATCGCTTGGACGATATGCCTTTTTATCTCCAGTTTGCATATAACCATCAAAAGCACTCACTAGTTCAGCATTTACACCCTTAGAGTTTTCTCTCCATATGTACTGAATAGCTAGACCGTCATCAAATGCACGCTTAGCTTCATCATTAACCGCCTTGTCTGATCTAATATCGTCTATGAATTTCTTCTGTAGTGGTGAAGTTACTTTTGGTGCTTCGGCACCTGTTCGTTGCCATTTACCAAAGATATTTCTGTATTCGTAGAATGAATGGTATGCACCCTTCTCGTCCTTATAAATCATCTGTCGTGTATTGTGGGTAGCTGTATTTGCAGTAGTTGTAGGTGCTGGAACCGCGTGTTCCGCTCCAGGTAGTTTAATCTTTTCTTTACTTCTGGTGCTATTTCGTCTATTGGGCGTAATCGTCCATTTTCATCTAACATACTACCAGCGCGTGCGTTGGTGTTTAGTAGCGCCCTTTCTCCAGTAATGTCATAGCCCTTTTGTTCAGCCAACTTAGCAAATTGTCTTGCAACAGCTTTTTCGTCAATACCAGTAGCTACACTAGCATTATGTACTATATCTGCTATTTTGTGCCTTGGACCTTCATCTAACCCTCTATTCAGTATTTCTCCTAATGCCTGCTGCTTTTCAATTCTCTCTTTTTCTGCCTTAGCCTCTTCAGCACGTCGTTCTTCTTCCGCCTTCGCTTCTTCTATTTTCTTTTGCTTCTCAGCCTCTATCTTAGCCTCTTCAGCATGTCGCTCTGCAATCATCTTCTGGGCTTCTTTAATGACGTCTGGATCCCTACGCCATTCTGCCAATAGGGTTTTTCTCTCTCTTTCTGCACGACGTGCTTCAGCTACTCGCTTAATTTCATCGATAAACATATCGATGTCGTCATATCCCATTTCCTGAGCTACTGTATCGATATCTCGCTTACCAGTACGGCGTTTATAGTTAGACGGTAGGTCTCCAGCCAACTCCTTTCCTAGATGGTGTCGTAGGTCGTCTACATGCAGGCGTGGGATACTCCACGTCAATCCATGACTTCCGAGGATATTTGTGTCATTATGTTCTAGGAATAGATTCTGGTCTATATTCTCATATATAAACTCATCTATAGCATCTCTTAGCTCCCTAGTCATCTTAGGCTTAGGGTTGGCTTCCATTTCGTTAATAGTTTCTTGAAGAGGGTGTTGATAGCGGTTGTCCGTATTGACATCTTGAGCATTGTTTGCTATAGTATCGTTAAGATTCGTGGACTGTAATTGCCCCGTTTCGGACGTATCATCAAGCCTCGACATATTATTTGCAGGATTGGTGCGGCCAGATGACGAATCATTAAAGTAGGTGACGACTCGTAGTTCGTTGCCTTTTTTAATTACCTCGACAATAGCAATTTTATTGCCTTCAAGGTTACGCTCCATACGAATTCGCTCTGTGTTTCGTACTGGCTTACCTTTAATAATCACATCTGGGTCTTCCAAAACGTATGGCAATCTACCCAGGTCGGCATCAGTCAGTGGATTAGCTGGCTTTTTACCACCCTGCCCATGAGTAGATAACATATGGACTGCACCATCTCTGTCCATTACGATCCGCGCATCCTTATTTATTGATATGCCAGTATCTGTTTTTATCCTGTCTGACAAATTATCAGACACGCGTGCCAGTGTGAATAATGCACGGCGGCTATTTGCTAGATCATCAATACCTTTAATCGCGTTAAGTGCTCTTTCAGGATCGATACTCATCGTCCTAACTCGGCCATCGCCACCAGGTACTTGTTGTTTGGTTCTGAACTTCCCCGTCTCCATTTGAGCATAGAATTGCTAATGGCATCTTGTTTACCAACAAGTCCCATAATAGCTTCAGTGATTCGGTCATATACCGCTAAGACTTTTTGAGGAATACCTAATCTAGTACCTAGACGTACTTTATCTTCACCGTTTAGTCTTCCGTTATAGTAATCACTGAATCCGTCAGCTAGTTGTTCTTCTGCTAGCAGGTTTAGGTCATTTCCATATTGACTGCCATATTTGTTTATTAGATATTCATCTCCATAAGATTCACGGATAGAGTTTAATAAGTCTTGTTTGTTTTCTACACGTGTAAGTAATTTATGTCCTAATTCGTGGTTTAGAGTGTCTTCTGTAAGTTTATTAAGGTTTATGGTGTCAGTCTTTGGATCATAGTAGCCTAATGCTTTCTTCTGCATTTCATTTTGCCACTCATTGAATACAAGGTTCTCATCACCCGTTAGTTGCAGGTGGCGTGCTAGTAGCTTGTTTTGGCTAGCTAACTCCTGCATTTTGGCACCTAACTTATACCGCATATCTGGATTGTCTGTTGGGTTGAGATTGTTGGTGTATTTGGTTTGATTTGGGCTTAATTTATACTTCAATCCATTCTCATCTACCTCACCGATATGATCTCTGGCGTATATAGCTTGCTCTTGAGCTTTACGTAGGTTAATCATGGCTGGGGCGTTTTCACTCATTCCTTGACCACGCAAGTATTCTTCACGTTGTCGTAGACGTGTTATATGTTCGTTATACGCTCTAACTTGTGCTTCATGCTCTGGATTGAGCTTGTATTTAACGTCTTCATTGACATTTTGGGCTTCTTGTGCTATACTACGAGTAGAAGCCTCTGTGTTATAACCAGGTTCGATAAGTTCCCCTGGCGACACAGAGGCTTTTCTTATGTTGCCCTCATAGAGAGTATTGCGTCCATGATCATTACTCTTAGCTATGTCGAGTGTAGCCGTATAGTCATTACCTCTATATTTGACAGGTAGCTCTCTATATTCAAAACCGCCATCCGCAACACCATGTCCACTTCTATCTTGTGCACTATCGATGAGGCGAGATTTTTCAATCACCTGATCAATGTATGGCGCCAATCGTTGCTTGACAGTGAAGTTTTCATTAGTGGCTCGCGCTCGTGGGTTAGTAAATTTTCTATTTCCTTGACGGCTCAACTCCACGTCCATCCCATCACTTGTTCGGTACGGATTGCCAGATCGTGCCTTCTGTAGATCACCAAAAGCCGCTTGGCTGAGACGTTTTCTCGTGTCTCCCGCTATGCCGCCCACAACTTCGGCTACGTTGTATTTCATCTGCTTTGGGTTTAATCGATTAATTACTACTCCATTGTCCCCGTAAGGATTGATCTTATTTCTTACTGCTCCTTTTACACCACTAAATGCACCAGATAGGTCTTGTATGTTTTTTGTAGCTTGTTCTATCAGATAGTTTTCTAGTATTCCTGTTGTTTGTTGGCGTGTGGCAACAGCATTTACATCACCGTGCTGAATATCTGACATATTCTGGGTAACGGCTTGTTTTAGTGCTGGGCTAGCGTTAGGTATAGTATTCTCTACTGCTGGGGCTACATTCACCGACTGGATTGGGTGTAATTGGTTGTTTTGGTTATTAGCTACATTTACTTCTGTCGCTTGCTTGAGTGAGGTGTCGTCCGACGATTGACGTGCTTGACGTTGAGCTATAGCCTCTTTTTCTAGTTTTCCAGTAGCTTCATTTTGATTCATTCGTGCAGTCATTGCACTTGATGGTTGATTGCCAGTCTGTCGCATAGCACCAAATTAGCCATTCCAGCTGGACCACCAAGAAACGCACCCATAAGACCACTCTTAAGCACACCCTCTTCATATTTACGGTTAGGGTCGTATGTATGCTTAGCAACTGCATTCTCTGCAAATTGCTGGGCAGATTCTTCTGAGCCTTCTGCTATAGCGCCTGTTACAAACTTAGTCAGACCTTTTTTGCCAATAGGGGATAAGACCTTGCCTAGCCCAGCCTTCTCCATTAACGCCTGAACTCCCCGCTAAAAATATGCATATGGCAACATCTCACGCGTATCCTTACCATTGGCGTTTGCCTTAGTAATAAAGTCCGCTGAGTGCTCTGCGAACGCACGCGCTGCCGGCAAGGTGCCGCCAGTAGCTACACCTGTAGCTATATCTTGCGCCAGTCGCTGGGCGCCTTGACCTGCCTCGTACGCTAATGCAACATCCGTGTCGTTCTTCTTAAATATGCCCAGGTCTTGATCGTATTGAGCGTTACGTTGTTTACCTTGTTCTACAATATATTTTCGTGTTCTGGCATATCGCTCATCGCCAGTAATGGCATACAGGGCGTCTGCGACATCTAGAGCTATAGCATCACCTGAATCACCAATTGAACGGCCAGCACCGTCAATAGCACCTTTAGTGAAGCTAACCACTGAACGTGTTGGTAAAGTAGCTAATCCTGCCATCTGTGCAATATTGCTATCACGTCTAGCTTTTGTCCTCTGATAAATAAGCTCTGTTCTCTGCGTCAATACGTACTTGGCGGTTCTTAGCGATTTCTGGCTCGCTAACACCCCTTGCTCGCATAATGTTGTCTAGCTTGTCATTGCGTGCTGCCTGCTCGGCTTTATATTTGTCACTCTCTTGTTTTGCTATATCTAGGGCGCGGGTTAAGCTGTCCTGATTTTGGGTAAATAAAGGATTTCTTACAGGATTAGGAAAACTTGGGGCTATTTGTGGTCTATTCTGTTGTTGTGGTTGAATAGCTACTGGTGCTGGCTTTGGTTGTTGCTGTTGCTGTTGGACCTGAGTTTTAAGTACTTGAGTAGGATTGTTTATGGCATTCTGGATTTGAATTTGCTTGTTTTCTTTGTTTACCCAATCTTGTTGTCCTTGAGGGGTTAGTACTTTAGGGGCGTCATTGACGGTCTTTTCTGGGATTAATGGCTTTGGCTGATTATTTTGGTTTAGCTGTTGTGTTGCTTGATTAGCCTGTTGAAGGGGATTAGGATTTACTTTTTGCTGAGCTTGGCTGAATATATTAGTACCACCACCCTAACCCAGGTGTATTTACACCAGATAGACCATTTAGTCTGTTAATGTTAGGTTGTTGTACCTGCTGTAATGGCTGAGGGCGTGGTTGAACTGGCGCTTGAACTTGTTGCTCTTTACGTCGACGTTCATCATCGCTTACCCAACCCTTACCGCTGAAAAAGTTGCCTACTCTCTGGAAAAAGTCCATTATCTCTAATCCCCTCCTAATTTATTTACAGGTATTGATTCTGTCGTTTACGCTCGTCTTCTTGTTTTAGACGTGTATTGTAGATGTTTAGCGTTGGGTCACTGCTCTGCTGCTTGTGGACCTGAAACACCAACTGCTGTATCACCTTCTACCTTGTAGCTGTCTCAGGTCTTTTTGCGTTGTATTGGACCTTATTGCCACTGTATGTACTTTGCTGACGTCCTAGGTTGTCAATTTCGCTTGATAGAGCGTTTGCTCGTCCAAGGTCTGCACGTGCGGCATTAGCACCGTTAGCACCTTGTGCGGCGGCTTTCTGGCTCTTCATCTGGGCTAATTGAGTTAATAGGTTTTGACGTGTAGTTTGAGATGACTGACGTGCGGCGTTATCTTCGTTTACTTTCCAGTCGTTGAGCTTTTTGTCTTCATCCGCGTAATCATTCTTAAACTGACCCCACGTGGTGTCGATTTGCTTTTGGTTCTGTGCGTAAGTCTGTCCTGCACCTGTTCGTTGCTGGTTGGCTTGGTTCTGAACTGCGCGACCTGCTAATTGCATGTCTGAACCTACTGCACCCATACTTCCTAATGAACGCAATAGTCCTCGTAAGCCAACTGCTGAGCGATCATTAATGTTATTGATGTTAGTACGTCGCTGTTGCTGATTTTGACGAGTCTGGTCGTTAAATTGACCTTCTGCACGGTTCCATGAACTCTTTAATTCGTTTTTCTTGGTATTGTACTGGTTGTTAATATTGCCCAAACGTACGCCTAATTGATTGTCTATACGTCCTAAGCCGTGTTCTAGCTGTCCAATACCTTGGTCATATTCTGCCAACTGAGCAGCACTGGCACGGTTACCACCGCCATAGTAGCCGCCTGGCTGATTGCTAGAACCTGGACCTTTAATATTAGCTTGTTGCCAGTTGGCGTATGATTCTTTCCACCATGGGTTGACCGAACGATTAAGAGTTGAAGCAGTGTAGCCGTTTGATGTTTGCTCTCTAACGTCTGGCGACCTGAACCAGCCTCGGTCTACTTTTTGACCCATTAAGAAATTACCATTAAGATTACCGTCATCACCTACTTGGTTAAGAAGAGCTTGCGCTTCGGCGCGCCTGGCTGCCCCAGGGTTATTAAGAGCGTGGTACTGCAAGTACTGACGGTATGACGCGTTGTCATTCATAAGAAAAATCTCCTTTCGAGACAAAAGGAGATTTGGGGTTTGTGCTATATACTAGTTATTAATTAAGATCGCAAAAGTGTTGAACAATAAGAGAGTTGCCGTATTTGTCTTTAGATACACCAAAACCAACTAAGTCATAGCCCTTGTCTAATATAGCTTCACGATGTCCTTTATTAGATGACATCCAGGTACTTATAGGATTGCGACTATTGCTGTCTGGTACTAAAATATTGGCTAAATTCTCACCGGCATACCGACACTTACTTGGCATATGCTTAAAAACGAATAGAGTGCCGCGTGTGCCTTCAGGTGATACGTGACCATAATAATCACGGTTTTGCATATCATCTGCCTTTTCCTGTGCACTGGCGTTTAATCTTTCGTCCAGTTTCAGGGGTGCTGCACCAACTTTAGCACGTTCCTCATTTACCAGTTCTAACATTTCCTGTGCGTCTGGTGGACCAACGTCATATTTGCTCTTCGGTTGCTCCTGTTTTTGCTCCTGAACTACTTCGGTAACTGCTTGAGCGCTTAGACGAGTCTTTAGCCATAAACCACCACCAGCACCTGCTATAAGCAGTAAAACAGCAGTGATAATTACGGCTTTTTCATGGTTGCATTGTAGCATAACAGGGGTAGTTTGTCAACTACCTACCATGCCATGGTTCACAAGCTATACCGTCACCGTCTCTGTCTAATTCTTCACGATAACCAGGTTCACCCTCACGGATTGACTGAGCTCCGTTTTCACGGGCTTCAGTGCAATTTTCGTAATATACATCATCTTCATCAGGTTCATCTTCATCAATAGGATTATACCTACTACTTGAGCTGGTAATACCTGAAGAATTACTGCTTTTGTGTTGAGTATGGTTCGATTCTGCCTTGTTAGAATTGCCAAGGTAATAGCTGCTACATGTATACGCCGCATACGCTACAAGTATTGATATTCCTATCACTAATATGCCAGAAAGAAAAATCGATGACCTTATTCTTTGTACTCTTATTCATACAGCCATTCACTTACTCCACCGTGGTGTGAGCAAGCTCCTCTTCCAGTAGCGTGTGATTGCCAGCCATCTCGACAGATAGCTCCAACACGATAGCGTTGTTGAATAGGTTGTGGTGCAGGTTTAGGTGTACGGACGATAACGTGGTTTACAGGTTGAGTTATAACTTCCACCTTATCTTCATACCCCTGGCTTGCTTGGTTTTACAAATCTTTTTACTACCAGCTACACCTTGTTGTTTTATAGTTTCAGTGTAGCCATATTGACCTGTTTCACCTTCGTACTGTGTTTCAAACGGTATTTCTTCCGTTCTACAGTCTGAATATGTTACAGGTTGTACTACTGGCGCTATAGTCTGCTGTGGCTGACTATTATTTGCAGCTCCAGCCATACCTGCTACTGCAGCTACGCCGATAACAGCACCAATAGTGCTTTTGATGATTTTGTCTTTAGATACCATTTTAGTAAAGCCTCCCATTTACTTACTAAAGTACCTATAGCATACACCACAAACCCCAAATCTCCAAATTGTAAAAATACTATTAAATTGGATAAGAGCTATCGTCTGTTGTCTGGTCACCAAGAGGGCCTAGTTCTTCGCTCCATACTGACTTGGGCGGCTTCGTATTTATCTCAAACGATCACCTCAGATTGCTACTTATACAACGCTGCGACGCACGCTTCCTTCTTTTTTTGGATGACAACGCGCCTCGTTTTTTTAGAGTCACACTTCGTGCTTAATTGTAAGGTTATTGTATCATATATCAGTAAAAAGACCATTTCGTTGATATCCACGAAATGGTCTGATTTGTTTATGTTGTAGTCGCTATCTATAGCCTGCACGCCGTGAGTATTCGTGTATCTCTTCAGTTATTCTCTACGGCGCCATCATCGTCTGCAATGTTGGCTCGGATTAGCCTACGACGTAATTCGGTGAGTTTTTTTATCTTTTTAGCTGGCGTAATATCTTGTTGAATGTGTCGGGGCTAATCTGCGCTCGTGACGGGACTTAAGAGGGTCATTAAACACCTTATGTAATCTAGTTAGATCGCCCTCTCTCGTCCAGTCCATAATCTATTAAGCTCCAATCCAAGGATCAGTAACTTCAACCTCTGGGTCTTTGTCATCCCCTGATGGTACTGCCTCTTCAATAACTGCAATAACCTTCTGCATATTGTCGTCGTTTGTGTTGCCATAAAAATTTCTTAGCAACCTCTAGGTGACTTAATCCGCTGTTGTATGCTTCGATGATATCTTCCTTAGATACGCTACGGCTTACGATTTCACCACTAGTTGCAGTTTCTTTTGCGCTAGCGATAATCTTCTCAGCCTCTTTTTTAGCGTTGGCGATAATCTCTTCGGCTGTAAGCTCGGTTGTCTTTTTTTCTCTGCCATTTTATCGTTTCCTTTCTTTGGTCGTAAGGGTAGTGTTTAACCACCCCTTACTGTTATTAAATACTAGTCTTTAGCACCAGTCTTAACATTGATAATCCACTTTTGATCAAGGATTGCCGACGCAAATGCCTCAGCCTTCCAACCAATGGTCATAAACTGGTTGAGTGGGTTAGATGTATCACCCTTGTCTGACTGCTTGATGATGATTTTCTTCAAGCCGCTACCAGCTAAGTCGACAACACCGAATGCTTCTTGACCGTGAATGAAGTTTGAGTAAACAGTCGTTGTGCTTGCCTCTTCCTTCTGGTTGCTTGACGCTTCGATAAAGCGGACTTTATGCAAGCGACCCTAGTTCACCCTTGTATAGTTCTGCACGACCAGTGTACTTCTGAGCGTCAATCCAAGCTGTATCACCAGTAATGTTGTATGCAGTATCTGGACCAACCTTACCAATGAAGAATCCGTCTGCATATGGGATTGCGTTGTTTTTCTTCAATGTACGTACGGCCTTGCGGATTTCTGCTACCGTCAAGATATCGTCAGCAGTAATGCCGTTCAATGCAGTTTTCTTTATTTGCGAACTGCACTGTAGCACCCTGATGCAATACGTCACGGACCAATGCGTCGATTGTTTCACCTGCATTTTTGACTCCATAGTTTCAATCGTCTCTTTCATCTCGCGATCGATTGAAGTGTTGTACAGCATGCTTGAGATTTTAGTCCACTTACCGTAGCCACGTAGAGTAGCAACGACTTTGTTGCTTCGGATAGCTTCGTCTTGTGGGTTTTCACCTTCCGTCAATGGCGTTGTAGCCAAGCCAAATGGTGATCGTTTTGTAAAGGTAACCGTTGTACCAGAGTTTTTTCCTAGAGTTTTCTTTTTAGCACCTTCTAGGTGAATTGTGCGGGCTTTCGCTTCGCTCCAAGAATTTTTTTCCTCCAGGTATTGGATCATCTCGGCAGAAAGCGTTGCGGTTGTGTTTGTTGCCATGTTATTAACCTTTCTTAAATATCATGTCCTTGTCGACGGAGATATTCTTCCTTCTCGTCTGTAGTAAGCTTGGCGAATGGTTTAACGATCCTAGTGCCGCCTCCACGGAAATCACCAGCGTCATTAATCACAGCGCGTTGCTTAGGTGCTTCACCGTCTTTGTGGAATGACTTATATAATTGATATACATCTTTCTTTGAGCCAATGACTTTGCCGTTTTGGTCGTAAACAAGTACACTTTGCAGATACCCGTTTACGGCGTTATCAAGATGTTCATCGTATTGATCAGATTCTGGATCAAACTCTGGGAAATCCCTGAGCGCCATATTTGCCTTTATACGACAAATCACTTCTTGATGTTTCGACTTGGGCTTTATAAGCCACTTCCTCCTGAGCTTGTTGCATATTATCTAGTCGCTGCTGCAACTGTAGGTTCTGCAATACCGCCTTAGCTTCAAATTCTGTGAAGAAGTCACCAGTCTCTGGATTCTCCATCTCCATAATCTGATCTCATTGTTGGCAATTGTTGTGGCTGTGGCTGTACAGGTTGAAATGTGCTTTCGTTCTGTGCGTCAAGCTCCAATTGCTGGCGATAAGCTCTAGTTTCGTTCCGTTTAGCAACTAATTCACGAATGATTCGGTTATCCTCCCTCAAATCGCGTTCTAGTTGTTCACGGCGCGCCTCTTTGCCCCTGTTTCGGCTTCCTATCTTCGTCTGACTCGTCATCAGAATCAGCGTCTTTGCTTTCTTCCTTAGACTTATCGACTTTTGACATGTATCACCCTCGCCGCTATCTGAGATAACTGCTTTTGGTTTCTGGCCTGAAGAAGCCTCAGAGTTTTGTGTTTCAGCTGGCGCCGACTCAGCGTGGGTAGACTCTTGCTCTACCTCTGTATTAACGACTTCTTGGTTTTCTGCGTCTGATGGCACAGCACCCCTCCTTCTCATTAGATTGTTTAAGCGTCGATTGCAGGTGACGAACCTGGGTTGCGTGAGATGCGCTCCTTTGGTTAGCCAATAGCGAGGATAGCTAACCAAAGCAGAGTACCTTACTACGCCGCTTGGTCAATTACACTCTCTAAGAAGCTCCTTTCCTCTCTTAAAATCTCTACAATACGTTTATTTGCCGATATATAAATAGTTAGTTTCTCTTTATCTGTAATTACTTCTTCTGGTATAGCGTCAGTAGACTTGTAGAAGGTAATGCGCTCATCCCAACGGTCAAGTACCTTTTGCAACTTATTCATATCTTGCTTAATAGCATTGATCTCGGCTTGCTTAGCCTCCTCTACCCTCTGGTCTTCTTCCTCATTTGGCTGGTAATATTCTGTACTACGCGGATATAGATTTTCGTCCATTATTCACCCTCCTTTTGGATAACTCCCATAATCGATGCGATTATCTCTTCTTCTGTAAATCCTTTTTGAATCATGCTTGGCACTTCAGCAATTAGGTTTTCTGGGTGTGCCTATCTGTCGTAATTCATCTACAATACTTGGCTCTATATCTTCTTGTGGCTCTACTGGGACTTCAGCAACCTGAGCCTCGTCTTCTGCGGGCTGTTTCATCTCGGCTGTAGCTGTTTCATCGGTAGCAGGGACCGCGGCTTGAGTTTGCGCCTCCTGCATTTCTCATTTCTTCTTCTGTAACCTTTAGCTCGTCTAATCCATCAATACCAGAGTTGGCAACAATAGCGTTCCATGCAGCTAATTTCTTATCTACTGGTACTACTTGGTTCAGTGACTGGCTAGAATCTAGCGTCTGAATCAATGTCTTCAGAGAATCTAGCTGTGCTGCTTCGCTGTTTACTTTCGTTGTTGACGCGTCAATCTTAAACTTCAGTACGCCCTTAGCTTTTGAAAAGTCTACAGTTGCCTTATTGTCGTCATCTAGGACTACACCATCTAGTACATGACCTTTTGCTTCTAGGTCTCGCAATCTCTGTGCAGTGTCTGTGTCTAGCTGGATTATTTCTACACCTTCACGCTCTGCAAAATACAAGTTAATAGCCGTTTCGCTCCACTCCTCAAAGAATGCTTCAAATCCTTTTACGCAATGCATTGTCATCAATAGACAATTGAGCTTGTTGAGTCTTGAGTGCTTGTGGCGTTTTTACCAAATCCTGGATTGCCAACCTCTGCGCTAATTGAAGTGTCTGGACTATTGACCAGGTTGAGCATTTGAGACTTCTGCAAGCCGTATAAGTTCGGATAGTCGCGGATTGCTGAAGTATCTACAGACATCGCTTCAATACGTACATTTGGGTTCTTAATTTTATTAAGACCGTTTGGCTTGAACTCAAGGGTTCGCCTCGTTTACGTCTCCATATACGTTAATAGTTGGGCGCAATGCGGCGGCGCGGTTGTATTGATAAGCCTGCATATCGCTATCGATCAGGTTCTGTAGAGGACCAATTAGCTCTAAGACGCTACGACCCAGAGGATTGACTCCATCGGCGTCATAAAAAAATACCAATTTAAGGGTATCTTAGCCCTTGGGTCTTTATTTTTTTCTTACGTCGTACAATCTTTTGAGTGGCTGGATTGAATGTAAAGAAGGTTGCATTATGACCAATTTGAAAACCAGTTATAATTTCAATGCCTGATGGATCAAGTGAGTACTGTTGCTCTGCTTCGCTCTGGTCTTTAGAGTCTTTAGTGACAATAGCTTCTTTTATTTCTTCTAGTGCCTTCAAATCCCAAGTTGGTTCGTATAGTGCGCCCTCTTTTTTGGCAGTGTCGCGTCGTTCTTTTTCGGCATCGATAAGCTTTTCTACGTCAGTCTTTTGCCACCACGTGCGTACAAATAAATAGTCGCTATCGCTAGCAGATCTTTTGCCAGGTTGAATAAATACGTCACGCCATGAGACTATTAAATAGTCTGGAAGCAGCTTGCCATCGTTGTAAGCTACTGGTGTAAAGACACACTGCGACCCAAATGACTCACCATTTTCAATAGTTATCCACATTTTATGGATCAGGTCATATTCGGCGTTGGCGTTAGGTAGGATTTCTTTTAAGTAAGCAAATTCAGCAAGTATTGGCCATGGACTATATTCGTCAGAAGTAGAGACTACACCAGCCGGCAATTGCTGTACGGCACGACGTGCAGACTTAATGATAATTGAAGCTGATGTACCGTCTGTAGTTTTAGGAAACGCTTTAGGTATTTTAGCGTGTGGCTTATTTCTGGCAAGACGGGAATATTCCTCAAAAGGCTGCGTGAGTTTTTCTGTATAGTCTTTTGAGGTGTTACATAGATCGAAAATGTTTTCTTCTGTTAAAAAAGAGAAAGCCACTGATTACTCCAAAGATTACTGTTGTTTCAGTAAACTCTGGTTTGTTTCAGTGGTTTACGCTTGTATTATATCACATTTTTAATCAGTTGTGAAAATAATCATTTTACCTGTTTAATTTTGGTATACTCAAACACAACGTCAAATGATCCTTTGTATGATATCCTAGCGCGTCCATCATAACGGATTGACGGATTGATAAGACTGTCGTCGTTTTCAATCCTTAGCGTCAACTCGTCGACCTTATCACGTGCTTCTGCCATGGACGCAACTCGAAAACGTTCTTCATAGTGTAGCTTAGTTGCTATAACAGTATGATTTTGATAACTGTTTTCAACTACTACAGACGTCTTATCGTCTAGCTGCTGTTGCTCTTTGACTTTTCCAAATTCTGGCACAAATTTTTTCATTTTATTCCTCCACCTCAATTATTTTTCCTAGAATATCCTCGTCTGATATTAGCAGATAATCTTTATCGTCAAGTTTTGTCTGTGTTGCCGCGTAATCACGATAAATAACATGATCGTGCGGCTTAAAATACTTGACCTCATCACCAACGTTAATAATTTCTGCTTGCGACAAGTTGTCTACTGCATCCTTTACCAAAAATATTCCACTGGCTGTAGTCTCTGCCGCCTCTAGCTTTTTTGCAAATACCTGATGATTTGCTGGTTTTATTGTTTTCATATTCCCCCTAATTAGTTCCACATTGCTGTTAAGTCGCTATCTGCTAATGATTGGTTGTATGAGGCTGAGTCTACGTCATCTTCTGGTCGCTGAGCTAGCTGTACTTGATATGCTAGAGAGTCGCTCGCGTCGTCATTAGTTGCTTTAGGAAACATGCTTAGTTCAAGCTCTAAGTCTTTACATAAGTTAGCGTCGCCATGTCTTATATGATAGATTCCTCCGCGTTCATATCGTGGTACCAGTGCTTCAATCCTCAATGCTTTACTGTGTCCGCCATGCTTCAATAATTCAACGTCTAGATAAACTCCGCGGCGCATCATCTCTTCATCCCAAACAGACTTCAAGGCTTGAGTAAACTGGTTGTCTTCAATTCCGATCTTATGTAGGTTGTATCTCTTCCAGTTTGTAAACATGAGGTCGACAAGGTCAGTCGCGGATAGTTTTGTGCGATAGCATATTACATTCCATTTGCCTTCTCGGTCAATAAAATTAAGGGTTACACCAATGTAGTCAGTGCCTTGCTTTACGTCGTCTTTACCTCGCGGGTCAATCGTCATAACGTTGTACGTGTCAAGCTGTAAGACGTTGCTGAATTCGCGGTATTTGTACCATGCTTGCTTTGAATTTGCGATTCTCTTCATCGATTGGGTTCTGCTGATAGAGCGCTGAGAATTCATAACTCACCCATCTCTGCGCGTTTTTTTAATAGCTTCTCAAGTGAAAACTTCTCTGGCCATAGAGCCTCACCAGTTTTGCGGTGCGCATCATCTTCAGTAGCGATAGCCTTGTACTCAATTATTTTCCAATCATCATACGCTTCACCTCTCGCTTTAGCTTCTCGTGAGGCTTTGAGAACTCGACCAGCTAAGTCGTCATCGTGCCAGCGCGTAAGAATAAAGACGATCATTGAATTACCTTCCTCACGCGTTGAGAAGGTTGATTTATACCAGCCGTCGCGGGCTTCGCGGATTACTGACCATCTGCTTCTTCACGGTTCTTAAAATGGGTCATCGATAATACCAATTTTGAATCCACGACCAGTTAGCGCTCCGCCAACGCCAACGGCGGTGTAGCCGCCGCCCTGTTTTGTAATCCAGCGACCTTTTGCTCTAGCGTCGGCTCGTAAGCGTGTAGAAAACATCTTAGTGTAAGTAGCGGATTGCATTATATCCCTAGTTTTTTGTCCAAAATCTGACGCTAATTCTGCAGAGTAAGATGAGACTACAATAGGAATGTTTGGGCTTTTTCCCAATACCCATGACGGAAACTTCTGCGTGGCTGTATCGCTTTTGCCGTGCCGCGGCGGCATAAAAATCATCAATCGGACATCTTCGCCCGCTAGCAACCGACGATATCCTTGCTCAAGCTCTTTAGCAATCTCAGCGTGGAACCACTCCAGTTGGTACTTTGGATCTATAGCAATGCAGTACTCAGCAAAAAGAGCCGTTATCTGCAATTTCTCAAGAATCCCTGACGGTCTGTTCTGGCTTTTAAGTAGTTGCTCTGCTTGTCTTGCACTTAGAGCTACTCCTATGTCATTACCGTTTGTAGTCATATCCAGCTTGTCGCCGTAAACTTTTGGATTCATCTTAGACATCAACCACTTGCGTGTATCAATTCTTAAACGTGACCTCTGAACATTTTCGCTATTGAATATATATCCATCGCCTTCTAACTTTTCCATGTAATCGTTAGTAGCGTTATCTGCAATATCAATAATCTCTTCAGCCTGCGCGTATGATCGTTCTTCACATGCATGCGCGTATTGCTCACGAAACTTATCGCTTTCTCGCAACCAGCGAAAAAGTGTCTGCATAGAGACCATATCTTTTTCTTTACATATAGATCGTACTGAATAGCCTTCTGCTATTTTCTGACATATTCTATCTGCTAGTTTGTCAGAGTATTTTGTAGGACGCCCGTTTTTTTTAGGTGTTTTTGTAGGCGGCTTTTTAGAAGACTTAGGCTTGCTTTTGGCTGTAGTTTTGGACATAACCAACATCCTCGCTAGTCGCCTGCGTCTTGTGAGTTAATTAAATTATATCATATTTACTAATTTGATAAAAAAATCTCCAAAAAAGTCATAAAAAGACGGATTATCTTTTGACTTTTCTACGAATTATTTGTAGCGGTGTACGAAATGCCTCAAGCCTAAATATAGGCTCCGAATAAACCCTAAAATACTCAATATAGAATCTTTTTTTCTGATGTATTTTTGCATAATCAATGGCATCATAACGATCCTCAAAGGCGATAATTTCGTTAATAGAGTTTTTTAGAATATAATCGTCGTTGGTCTGTGGATTGATTATTCGAGCGATATACAAGCAACCACTGTCAAAATTTGAACCAACAAGAGTCGCTTCTAAAGGATTTCTATTAATCACAGTTGCTTCTCCCTAATATTTTTTTATATAATCTTACAATTGCTCGCTTTTAGATCGTAGTTACTCATATCTTTTATTTGTGCCGTATGCTTATTTATTCTTTTTTTCCACTCATTTATATATCTTGCGTCTACTCGTATCCACCTTTGACGCAAGCACCTCATCAAGCTTCTTTTCTCCATTTCTCAATGTTTCGGATATGATCGTCGATAATTGGCTTTTTACCAAGTCATATTCGTATTTGATTGCTTTACGCTTACTGTCGCTTGTGGCTACTGGAAAACGATATATTCGCCACACCGAACAAAAATTGCTCCAATATAATAATCTTTCTTCTTCGTAATCAATTAATTTTTTTAGGATCTCACTGCGTTCTTGCTTGCTATTCTTCATACGCCTCTCACTTAACAAAAATTATTTATTGATTAATGTTTCCATTCTCATCTCTCTTCAGATATTTACGCGTACCGTCATTTCCTAGACAATAAGGTGTTTCGTATATAGTTTTTCGGTATTTGATATACATAATCTTTACCGAAAACTCTCTGGCAGACTTGAGTCCCAGTTTCTCTTTTTACTTTTAGCGCTTTCTTGTTTTCCTCCTGTCTGGATATTACAAGTCCTATACAGGTAACCGCCACGACAAAAAGCAGTATGGCAGCTATATCCGCATCGTTATCATCCTTCATTTTGAATACTTTCCCTTTCGTCTTTCTTAAAATGATAAATGCTACCGTCTGAATATTTTATGATGTAGACTGTAAGAACTTTCTTATCGAGAGTTCTATATGGCATATGAATAACGTCTACAATATACGGACGAGGCGTAGGCGCATAGCTAGTTTCTATTTCTATAGATGGCTTATTTTTCATTATCACACCCTTTTATCTTCGACAATCTCAATTGACCTGTTTCCATCTTCTTTTCACTACACATTTTACAGCATCTCCAACTTCATATACTTCTTCAATTTTATATAGGACATTGTTTCTGCTCGTGTAAGTAAAATTTGGAGCAGCACCTCCGAATAATCTTTTGAGTAGACTGCATCAGATCGATTATGTCTGGTGGCCTATTTTCTGTTATCTTTTTCTCAAGCTTTCAGTAACCATGTCCGATGCAGAATTAATGCCACGGACATACTCTTTTTTCTAATAGTTTCTGAATCTGCTTCTTCGCTTCAGTGATTTCACCGCCAACTTTGCGCTTCTCGCCACGTTGAACCATGGCTTCATGTTCTCGGCCGAGTTGATATTGCGCGAATAGAATGTCATCTA
>BNJT01000946.1_pt1 | contig 34896 bp, 51 predicted proteins | sample 8540491 | NCBI WGS metagenome assembly BNJT01 (sample SAMD00202455, study PRJDB9452) | human saliva metagenome | host: Homo sapiens | reverse complement strand
CCCGCTGCTCCGCGGCTGCTCGAAGGGCAGGGAAAGCGGAGGCGGCGCACCTCGTCGATGGTGACGATCCGCGTCGCGGACGACGGGCCGGGCATCCCCGCCGAGATCCGCGACGCGTGTTTGACCGTTTCGTGCGCGGTGACTCCTCGCGCACGCGCGACGAAGCGCGGCTCCTCGAGCTTGGAGTATGTCGATCGTCGAGTCGCTGGCTCGCGCGCGATGGGCGGGGAAGCAGGTGCGCCACAATGACGGTATACCGTCGGCAGAGAAGCGTTCAGGGGTTGTTCATCTCTGACCGACCGGTTGGTGTGGTCTTGTTCGAAAGGAGATGACCGTGAAGCCCGCTCGATCAATCCGACTCCTCGCGCGGTCGCAGGGCTGGCCGCTGCGACTGGCCTGCCTGCCTGCCGACCCACCCCAGGGCGCCGCCCCGGGCACGACCTCTGCACACTCGACCGCTGCCGGCACCGGCAGGCCTCCCCGAACAGTCCCGCCAGTGCTGCAGCCTCGGTAGCACCGCCGGCAGTACCCTCTGCGCCCGCGCCCTCAGCGTCGAGCGTGGAGCCGACCACTGCCGCCCGTCGGGCGGGCCGTCGCCTCTGGATCGCCGTGACACTGGATCCGCCTCGCCCTCGCAGCCCTCGAGGCTCGGGTCGGGGGCGCTCCGAAGGCAGAGATAAACGGCTGGGCCTTCGACTACTTCGAGGCTTCGACGCCTCCTTCGAGGGACACAAAATGGGGCACTGTTTGGGGTGATCCTGCTGCTGGGTCCACAGTTGCCATGGGGTGATGTCGCAGAAGAACTCCTTCGTTGCAAGGGCGGTGCGCTGGTGATCCGTACCCAGTACCAGAGCGGACGGTGGGTGCGGGCGGTGCCTCGAGCGCAGAAGCCTTCATACCTCGCGTGGCCGGTGGGAGGTGCGCGCCAAGTTTCACCCCGAGGCCAGGGAATCCGGCTACACTGATGCTGCTGTGGCGGAGGGACGAGTCTAGCCGCCGGAGATCGATTTTGCTGAGGCGCGTCAATGGACCACGGGTGTCGGGCACCTACCGCAAGGGCGAACCCGGCGGATAAGCTACAAGCGAGGAACAGCGGGTGTTTAAAGCAACCCGGATGAACGGCTGGCACACCTACGGTGCCATCGTGGAGGACAGCTTCATCGCCTTCACCTTCGACGGCCAGGAGTGGGGCGTGTCACCCGGGAGAATGTCGGGGAGGACATCACCAACAAACGGATGTCGTTCCGGGGTTCAGACCGGGGCAGGTAGGATCCCAACGGCAGCGCGAACCAGTACGAGACCGTCGTGGCGACATCCCAGCCCCGCTCGCGGCGGTCTCCGACATCCAAGATCGACTACATTCACTACACCAAGAACTGGGCATTGGGGCCGGGAACGGGGAGACGACGAGCTTGCTCATTGAAGCATTCACCGTCTCCCCGTTTGGGGACTGGCCAGTGGGTTCCGGCCCTTCGAGGCAGTCGGCTACTTCAGGCAGCCTTGCCGGCCGCCGCCCAGAGCGTCATGGATGATGTCTCCCGAGTTTCTGTGTTCCTTCTGTGTCCTCCCTCTTTGCTCGCTCCCCTCACCGTGACGAGACGAGATCTTTCCTGCCCGTCTCGGTGGTGTGGGCTCTGTAGCCGATCTGGACTAAACTCTTCCCTTGAGGGTCAGTGTCCCGTTAACATGTCAAGAGGGCTTGACTCGCGCCCCACCACCGGAGGGTGAGCCTTACCGGAGGTCAGCGAAACCCGCGATGCTGCTGATCGTGATGCTGGTGTTGTCTGTGTCATTTGATTCAGGCAGGCGTCATGTGCACCCATCCTGTGGGCATCAGACAACACGAGGAGTTATTGTGGCGTTGAGATAAGTGCTTATGTTGCCGCAACATGCGGAGCCTGCTGAAGTGGCCTGTTGAGGCGCCGCTCCCGGCAGGGCTAATGCGGGACTGCGAGCTACGGTGGCGATGTCGGTACGTGGAAGCGTTGGTCGTTCCTGACCAGAGGAGACAGCGATCAGGGAGATGACGGTGATGGCCACCGCTCTCCGCCGCCTCCAGTGCCAGACCTGTCCACGGGTTGGCGACGAAACCCGCGATTGAGTCAGGCCGACGGCTTGACCTCGGTGGGAGGGGCGACTGCGCGGTTCGCCCAGGTTGTCATGGTTCGCTCTTTTTTCCTGGTGAGGCCGGACGGCGGCAGGCGGGATGGAGTCAGTGCGAGGAGGTCAGGAAGGCTTTGAGTTGTTGAGCGGTGGATGCTTGCCGGATACAGCAGGTTGTGGTCGGTCTGACTGGGCAGACCCAGCCCGAAGGCGAGGACTCCCGTACCTCGGAGAGCGTGAACGAGCTCAGCTGTAGGGTGCCGAACAGGATGCTGGAGACGGCAACCGGCGTCGGGTTGGCAATGCGTCCAGTAGGTCAGTAGAGCCAGTGGGAAGATATCTCCTCACCGCGAAGACTGGGACCCCGAAATTTGTTGTTCAACGCAGTAACTGATCATGGGAACATCCGTATGGCGCCGCGATGTTGAGTCGTTGCGAGGTTGCTCCGGGCCGGGCCGAGTGAAGTCAGTAGGCCGAGGATGTCAGAGGCCAAGCAGGCTCGATGGCCAGGGATGCAATACTGCCGCGATGAGGGTGAGGACGCGGCAGCGGCCGCTATGCTCTGTTTGAAAGCGTGGACCAGCGGGTGGCCGCGAGCGGCACATCAAACGGCTTCGAAAACGACGAAGCGCGATGGTGACCTCGAGGCGGCTTTCGTGGCATGAAGTACTGACGCGGAAGGGAAGAAGAACGTGCTGTAGATGCCGACGAAGACGGTTAAGCTTTGTCGATGTCATCCCGAGTCGGTGCGGAGCGTACGCTCCGGGCGGGATTCTGATCGGAGTCCGACAGCGCAAGGCTTCTGAAGCAGGATGGGTGATCGAGGGCGGGTGGTGCTCGCGGCAGGAAGCGCTGCCATTTGGGGCACATCCTTCGGATTTGAGTCTCAGTACGCTCCTGGACCCTTGTCCATCAGACCCCAGTCGCTACGTGGCCGTGGCTGCCGGCTGCGACTCGCCCTCAGGAGACGGGCTTTGGGCTTGATGGAGAAGTAGGCGAACTCATCTCGATTTTCTTGCGCGACGACAGTGACGATAGTCTGTATCAATGCGATTTCAGTTTACGATTCTATGAGTTGGCCACTGCCTTCGATTGCTTCACTTATCTCGGCTTCAGCACTTGCCATCCCCTTCTCGTAGGCTCGAGGCTTTCGTAGACGCGCCTTTTTTGCCCAATTCCTCCCCATGTTTTCCTGTTCCTCTGTTGCGTAAAGCGTCTTCCCCGACGGCGAGGCGTCGGGGACTGCTGAATGACGGCTCCCGTGGTCATGCCCTGGTTCTGGTGCCGGGCTGGCCGGCTGTGACGATAACGCCCTGGTACCAGCGGTGATGCTGCGCCTTCGGCTGCGCCAGCAGGTCCCAGCCGGGTTCAGGAGTGGTAGCTCCGCTGGCTCAAGGCGCCTGCTGAGAATATGGCGGTGACAGACTCTCGTCGAGCTGGGCGGCTGGTTCGGTGGTGGTGGCTGGTTCAGGGAGAGCTCCAAGGGGGATCGACCCCGGGTCCGAGCTTCTGAGCCTCAGTAAAGGAATCGGACTCGAAACCTGAGCTCAGAAGGAGCAGCCGCCAGCCGCAAGGGAGGCCCAAGGCGGCTGGCGGTGCACCGTTGTACAAGGGTGATCCCGGGTTACCGGCCCGAGCTGGATCAGAGATGGGACACGGCATCGCCTGTGAGACCAAAGTGGGGAGCGCGATACGTCTGTCGTGTCGGGCGGAGGTTGCCGGATGCCCCTGCAGATTCCATGTGCTTCGTCTCGCTGTACCCGGCGTGGCAGAACGGACAGCGCATCTGGTTGCGCTGGTTTGTGGGCGCGTTTCCGATGCGTGATGCCCGTTCGCGTCGGCGAGTTGAGATGGTGCGGACTGCTGGGTGCTCGCTGATCCTGTGGAGAATGAAGATCGTATTAAAGGGGGTGACGTTAGAAACCGCGTCTTCCAATAGGGAAGAAAAAGGGTAAGTTGCGATGTGGTTTGCATTTTATGGTCTCGCAGGTTATTACCATCGCTGAGGTGCTTCACCTATCTCGGCTAGCCGCCATGATCCCTCTCGTGACTTGAGGCACCAGTGAACATCCCTCCATCTCCCATCCCACCAACATCTCTTACATGGGCCCGGTCAGTCCTATCGGCCCATGTCGAGGCGCCGGAATCTCTTGAGGAAGTCGTCCCTTGTGTCGTGACGTTCATTCTCGGGGCCGGGTTTGGTGCTGCTGGATCTCGGATCATGCCCACCGGCTCAGCAGGGCGGCGCCTAAGTCCACCGTGGTCTAATTCGCCAACCCCTGTCCCCACGGTTGTTTACAGTCCGTCGCCAGTGCCAGCGGTGATCTACTCACCGTCGCCGGTGCCGGCGACAGAGGCTCAGCGCCCGCCGGTGGCGGCTCCCTCTGCTCCAGGGCGGAACAGGGTTCGATGCGACGAGCAGGAGATACCGGATCCGTGCCTCGTCCGGCGCGGGCGGGCCGGCTCAGCCCGAGTCCGACTCGGGCGGCGTCTACTACCGCAACTGCAAGGCGGCTCGCGATGCGGGTGCGGCGCCTCTATCGAGGCCAACCCGGATACCGCCCGAGCTGGACCGTGACAAGGACGGTATCGCCTGCGAGTGGAAGTAGAAGCGATCGACGGCGTGCATCGTATTTGAGGAGCTTTCCCGATCGACTGGGTGAGGACCGACGCAGCAACCGTGTCCCTGACAAAGAGGGCGGGGTTCCAAGCAGAGAACTGTGATCCGCTTGGAACCCCGCCTCGTCTGTGATCGTTCCTCAGGTCAGGTTGGTACCTGACGTCACCGGATGAGTGCGCCGCTGCTGTGGAAGCAGAACATGCCGCCGTCGATCGCCCAGCCATTGGTCATGCGCACCATTGGGCTGGAGGTAGTACCAGGTGCCGTCGACCTGCTTCCAACCGGTCGCCATGGAACCGTTGGCGTTGAGGTAGTACCATTTTCCTCCGTCCATGACCCAGCCGGTCGCCATCGCGCCGCTGGGCTGGAGAGTAGACCAGGCGCTGTCGACCTGCTTCCAGCCGGACGCCATCGCACCATTGGCTGGAAGTAGTACCAGTGCCCGTTGACGTCCAACCACTCTGCCTGCGGCCGTGGCGCCGGAGTCCTCCACGTAGTACCACTGTCCGCCCGAGGCGACCCAGCCCTTGGATGCCATGACGCCCTTGTCGTCGAAGTGGTACCAGGCGCCGCCGATCATCTTCCAACCCGTGGCGACGGCGCCGCCGGGGTTGGCGTAGTACCACTTGTCATCCCTCATTCACCCAACGGTTCTCGGCCATAGCACCGTTGCCGGTGAAGTAGTACGAGTGGTCACCGTCTGCGTCAGCCCCAGGGCCATGACGCCGTTGTCCCTGAGGTAGTACCAGTTCCCATCCACGGAAATCCACTTGCTGGTGGCAAGAGCCCCGGAGCCTTCGGCGTACGGATTATCGTCCGACTTCACCCACTGGGCGGCCGCCATGACGCCGTCTTTATCGAGTAGTACGAGTGGTCACCGACCTTCTTCATCCCGGTCAGTAAGGCGCCGTGGTTTGTCGGCGTAGTACCAGTGGCCGCCCTCGTCGATCCACGTGTCGGTTCGCAGGATGCCGTCAGAACCGAAGTAGTAGGTGAGTTTCCCTCGGTGAGCCGGCCGGTGGACATGACGCCGTCGTCATTGAAGTGGTACAGATGGCCCTCGATCTCGGCCCATCCTGTCGTCTTCTTGCCCTTCTGGTAGTAGTACTTCTTGTCGTTTTTCCGTCTTCCATCCGGTGAAGGAATCGGCGGGCGGATCCGAGGGCGCAGCGCTGGGGTCGGCGGAGGGTGCGGTGCTGGGGTCGGCGGGGCGGTTGGGTCCGCGGTGGGCTTGTCCGAGGGTGCGGCACTGGGTCGGCCGTGGGCTTGACCGTGGGGTCTTCGCTCGGCTTGACCGTGGGGTCCTCGGTCGGCTTGACCGTGGGGTCGGCCGTGGCGGTTGGGTCCGCAGTGGGCTCGGCTGAGGTGCGGCGCTGGGGTCGGCCGTGGACTTGACCGTGGGGTCCTCGGTCGGCTTGACCGTGGGCTCGGCCGTGGCGGTGGGGTCCGCAGTGGGCTCGGCTGAGGGTGCGGCGCTGGGGTCGGCCGTGGGCTTGACCGTGGGGTCCTCGGTCGGCTTGACCGTGGGGTCCTCGGTCGGCTTGACCGTGGGGGTCCTCGGTCGGCTTGACCGTGGGGTCGGCTGGGGCGGTCGGGTCCGCAGTGGAAACTGTCCGAGGGCGCAGCGCTGGGTGCCCTCTGTTGGTGCTGCTTCCGGCTTCTCTGCCGATGAAGAGCGGGATCGGCTGCCGGCTGCTCGGTGGCGGCCTCGCGCTGCCTCGGGGAGCGGCGTCGTCATCGGCCAGGGGCTGCTGGGACCTGCCAGCCCCATGAGCGTCATCGCCGCGAGCGCGCCGATCATGTATCGGCCAGTGCGCTTCATCATGTCCTCCTTGAGAAATGGTTCTCTTCCTGGCGAACGTCTCCGTCGTAACCGGCCGGTCAACAATCTTCTCCGACCTTTTCTCCGGCAGGCGGATACTGAGAATATACGAGGTGATGACGTTGTTATTCTGGCTGGAGTGTCTGGATTGTGCGGCAGTTTGGTAAAATATTTGATGTCTGCGTGAGATGGTTACCCTTCTGATTTATACGGAATGCGTATGGTACTGTTCGGTCGGTCCGGCTGGGCTGTCGCGGGGCCTCTTGCTGCAGATGGGACATATGCTTCGTGGGGTCTGGAGCAAACGCGTTTGTCGGGACCCCACGGGCCTGGATGTCGTTAGTCGCCGGTGGGCAGACCTCCTGGGACTCATTCAGTTGTGGTGAGTGCTGTCGGGTCATCTTTTGGCGGCATGATAACCAGCGGCTTCGGCTTGCGTGCCGGTGGAGAAGCACGCCTCGGGCTTGTGATGTTGTACGACTGGTTACCGAGCCGGTGATAGATCTTGCGGCTTGCGTTGCCTTTAATTGGAGCCCATGCAGGGGCAACTGTAGCCCCGTTGTTGACGGTAATCCACCGACCGTTGCCGTCGAAGGTGTAGTTCAGCCATCGATCGTTCGAGTCGTGCTGACCAGCATCGCGCCGCCATCATCAACGTAGAAGGTGCCCTCGATCCACTTCTTAGTGGCCATGGCGCCGCTGCCGTTGAAGTAGTACCAGGTGCCTCCGATTTGCTGCCAGCCGGTCGACATGGCACCGCTGTCGCCCAGGTAGTACCAGTTTCCGCCGATCTGCTGCCAACCGGTCGCCATGGCGCCACTGCCGCTGAAGTACCATGTGCCTCCGATTTGCTGCCAGCCGGTGGCCATCGCGCCGTGTCGCCCAGGTAGTACCAGCTTCCGCCGATCTGCTTCCAGCCGGTGGCCATCGCGCCGCTGTCGCCCAGGTAGTACCAGCTTCCGCCGATCTGCTTCCAGCCGGTGCTCATGACCCCGTCGTCGCTGAAGTGGTACCACCCCGTCCCGACCTTTACCAGGCCGACGGCTCTGATGCCCTTGGCGTCACATAGAACCACTGTCGCCCAGATGGAGCCATGTATTGGTGGCGACGGCACCCGAGCTCTGGACGTAGAAGCTGCCCCCGTCCTGCTCGATCCAACGAGTTAGCCTGCATGACACCGTCGCTGTCAAAAAAGTAGTCGACGCCGTCGACCTCCCTCCTACCTGTCATAGCGGCGCCGTAGTCGATCGAGCATAGTACAGTTGTCGCCCTGGTGCAGCCAGGTCTCGGTTTTCAGGGCGCCGTCAGTACCGAAGTAGTACTTGAGGTTGTTCCACGTAATCAGGTATCGGTCTTCTTAACACCGTTCTCGTAGAGTACTGTTTGCCGTTCTCCTCCCGCCATTCTCGCTTTGCGGGTTCGGCGGGCGGATCGAAGCTTGTTCGAGGGATCCGCGGTGGGATCGGGAGCGGTTGTGGGCTGGGTCTCGGCCGGTGCTGCGCTCGGCGTATTGGTCGCTGGGGGAGCGGAAGAGTCGGCTGCGGGGGTCTCGGCCGGGGTGGCGGCCGGCGGGTCTGTCGGCTGCTCGGCGACGACGTCGTCGCTGGGACTGGGGACGGGCTCGTCGGCCATGGCGGCCGGACTGACGAGTCCATGAGCGTCACTGCTGTGAGTGCGCCGATTAGGGGATCGGCAGGAATGCTTCATCATTGCCTCCTCGAGGGCATGGTCCTCATTCGTGTGAATGGTGCATCCACCACTGTCAGCAAGTGCGAAGTCCTCGTTGAGCTTGCATGCGTCGGGGTAGGTGCAGAAATATTTTTACGCCGCAGTCACTTCGGACAAAACAATCGAGACCCCTGAAATGGTTTCAGTTTGATTAAGGTGGTTCGTCTCGTAGATAATTCGGTGATGCGAGAGTGTCGCGGCCTGTCGACTCAGAAGCTGTTCTGCTACTTTTGTCGACTATTCCCATACCTTGATATAGTCACATGCGTCGGGCCATATTACGTAAACAACGGTATAATGAACCATTTTGATCGTGTGTTGAAATATAGAGGTGAGGAGGTGGAGCGTCCCCGTTCGCTCCCGCACCCCGGCTTTTGAGTGGAAGCGCCAGGCTTTCGCAGCCGCACGCCATCCTTGCCTACGCATCCGCCCGCAGCAGTCGGGCTATGCCCGCCACCTGCGCGGCCGTCGTCCAACCCAGGCGGCGAGCCCAGCGGCGGTCACGTCCGTTTGCAGTGCGGCGGCCGCCATCCAGATCTGGGCTGCCTCGGCTGAAGCCACCGGGCAATGTCTCCTACGAACATCGCCAGCTGGGGTGCCAGAATCACCAGCACCACGGCCACCGTCGCCGCACCGATCACACTGCGCAGTGCCTCGCCGAGCTCCCCTGCCGCCAGCAGCAGCGCTGCTGTCAACCAGACCACGGTCCTTCCGCCGGCCCATAATGCTGCCGTCGACGTCGTCGGCACGCAGCCAGGCTCGCCCCGACCAACACGCTCGCGAATACCAACCCCGTCCCGGCCAGCACCACGAGTCGCGCCCCGCCAGCCGCCTCCGCGCCGGCATCACCAGCGAGACTCGTCATGCCCTGCGCCGTGGAGTGCTCGGCGCCCGCCACGCTACACCCGCCGCCACGAAGCCGATCTGCACCGCCAGCGTCCATATAGGAGCGATCTCCTCGAACTCGAAGACCCGCTCATCCATCACGTTCTGCAAGACGACATCACCGTGGCGATCGCAGCTGCGCCCGCCACCGCTGCCGACCACCACATCGCTGGCAGCGTCACCACTTTCAGCAGCTCCGCGCGCAGCGCACGCCCCCAGAGCCGTTGCCGCCCCTCCTATCGTCTCGCTCCCGCTCATGCGTCCCGCCTCATCCACACCCAGCAGCATCACCGCCGCGCAGCCTCCGCCCAGGCCGCACAGACGGCGGCCGCCATCGGGATCGACAGCAGCTCGACCAGCCGGTCGTAGTTGAGCGTCGTCGGGCTCGCACGAGCCTCACCGCCGCGGTATCCGGCAGAACCGGGCCGCATCGGTGGACTTGATGAGCAGCACCCTCTCGGCGAGATCATCGATCGACATCGCGACGAGGACCGTCATTGACACCAGCGCGCTGCGTGTCGCCATCGCCAGTGCCATCGACGCCATTGCCGAGAACACCCACCATCGTCAGGGATTCCTGTCAGCATCCAACACGGCACCGGCTCGAGGGGCACGCTCGACCCCAGCAGGTGCCGACACAGCGAGTATGTCGCCGTCCACGCCACCGCCAGGAGCACCGTCGCGGCGCCCAGCACCACGAGCAGCTTCGCGGCCACCGACGCACGCGCGCCGCGGCTGGACCAGCATCGTCGTCGCCACCTGCTGCGAGCTGGAGGCCCGCTCGTGCGCGGATCGCTCGCGTACTCGCTGACCACAACACTCACCGCCGCCAGCACCACGATCCCCGTCGTCCCCACGTACAACCCAATGATGCCGACGCTGTCCAGCTGCGTCGGCGCGATCGTCGCCGAGCTCAGCCGCGCCGCCAGGTCATGATCCGTGTAGTACTCGATCAGGAGCGGCAGGACGACAGCCAGCACCGCCCCAGCCAGACCCCCGGCAGGCCCGCCGTCTTACGCGCCTCCGCCTTGAGGGAGCGCACCAGCGCCGTCGCCGTGCTCATGACCGGGCCCCTTCCCCGCGTTCCACCGGGGTGACCGCGCCGCCGGCCCCGTTTCCGGCTGGGGCGGTCAGTGAGAAGAACGCCTCCTCAGGTTCACGTAACCCGCTGCGACCTCTTCTAACGTCCCGCCGCCCGCACCCGCCCGCCGGCGATGACGATGACGTCGTCGGCCACCCTCGGCGAGCTCGGCCAGCACGTGACTGGACAGCAGGACCGTGCCCCGGCGTCGGCCCGCTGCCTCAGCAGCGTGCGGATCCACCGGATCCCCTCCGGGTCTAGGCCGTTGACCGGTTCGTCGAGGACCAGCACCTCCGGGTCGCCCAGCAGCGCCGCCGCCAACCCCAGGCGCTGTCCCATTCTCCCAGGAGAAGGTACCGCACCCGCCGCCCGGCCACTTCACTCAGCCGACGATGTCGAGTAGCTTCGGCCACCCCGGCTCCGACTGATCCGCGCCGGAGGCCACCCAGCCTCAGGTGGCCGCGGGCCGTTCGTGAGGGGTGTGCGCCTGAACCGTCGAGCACCGCCCCCACCGTGCGCAGCGGTTCGCGCAGCTCGCAGTAGGGGCGTCCGTCGATGAGCGCCTGCCCGCCGTCGGCCCGGTCCAGCAGCAGACACCGCGGGGTCGAGGATTTCCGGCGCCGTTCCGGGCCCACGAATCTGGTGACGCGGCCGGGCGGGCCTCCAGGCTCACTCCGTGAAGCACCTCCGCGCCCCGTGCCGCTTGACGAGGTTCTCAATCACCGATCGTGAGCCAACTCCAGCGCGCCGAGCGGCCGCGCGCATCGTCCGCCCAGCCGACGTCGCCCCACCGCCTCAGACCCGGGTACATCAAACCCTGGTTTGATGAAGCGCCCGAGCGCCTTCCTAGACTGGCTGGGTGCCAGCCCCCGCCGTCCCACCGCGCCACTCGCCGCTCGGGTGCGCCATCACCGGGCTGACTGTGGTTGTCGTCGGCCTGGGCACCATGGTCGGCTTCCTACCGGCTCCTTTCCTCAGCAGCGTCCAGATGACGGCACTCGCTTGCTCATGGCCTGCTCGTCGCCGCCACCCTGTGGCTACGGCGGCGCGACCAGCGATGCCTACGAGCGGCGCCTGGCGCAGGAGACGGCCGCGCTCGCCGTCGCCGAGGACCGCCTCGTCATCGCCCGCGAGCTGCACGACGCCGTCTCCCGGCAACCTCGGCGCCATCACCGTGCGCTGCGCCGTGGCCCAGCGCCTCGAGACCACCCCTGACGGACTGCGGAGCGCCCCGAGCGACGTCAGACCGCTTCCCGTGAGGCCACCGATGCGCTGCGTCGCATGCTCGCTGTCCTGCGCGACGAGCGCACGCCCCCAACGCCTGGGGCCGTGGCAGCGGTCTCTGCGACCTCGGCGGGCGCTGCAGGAGCATCAGGAGGTTCGATCCCAGCCGGGTGAGGGGCGTGCTGAGGCCGCTGCCAGTCTCACTGAGATCGTCGAGCGGGGCTCGACGCGCTGGCGTCACGGTCAAGGTGGACGCCGGCACCAGGACAGGTGCAGAAGCGGCACAGTCTCGGTGCGGCCGACTCGCCGAAAACGACGAATGGAGAGTCTCGCGGCCTCTCCTCCTTGACCGGCCTGTCCATCCCGACAAGCCAGACCGCAGCCCGGGTCGTGGCCGAGGCCCTGGCCAACACGGCCCGCCACGCTGGTCCCACGAGCGCCCGCGTCACTCTCCGCCCGGAACCAGGACTGCTGCGCATCGCCGTCGTCGACGACGGTCCGGTCCCCGGTTGGGCGCCCCACCCGGGCCGGGCAAGGGCTGCGCGGGCTTCAGGAGCGCCTGACCGCGCTCGGCGGGACTCTGACTCGCCGGCCCTCGCACCGACGCCCCCGGCATTTCTCGAGGCGATGCTGCCTACCGGAGCATTCGGGAGAACCCATGGCTGATCTTGCCTCTGGGCAGACTCATCGCCCCCATTCGGGTCCTCATCGCCGAGGACCAGGCCCTCCTGCGCTCCACGCTGGCCGCTCTCCTTCAGGCCGAGCCCGGCATGCGAGCGTCGCTGGCTAGCCGAGGACGGCGTCCGCGCGGTCGCCCTGGCCGCCGAGCTTCGCCTGACGTCATCCTCATGGACATCCAGGATGCCGGGCCTGACCGGCATTGAGGCCACCAGGGCGGATCTGCGCCGCCCCGGCGCTTGAGGCCACGCGCATCCTCATCCCGACCATGTTCGAGATCGACGACCACGTCCTTGGCGCCCTGCGCGCTGGCGCCTCGCGGTTTCGCTGCTCAGGACACCGACCCGCAGTCCTCAGTCGATGCCCGTGCGCACCGTCCACGAGGGCCAATCGCTGCTCAGCCCCCGGTGCTGTCTCGCCTCAGGGCCTCTGCATGCCGCGCACGGTGGCCGGTGCTGGGAACCTCCCGCCGGCGATGTCGAGCCCTCACGCCCCGCCAGCGAGAGGTCCTCCTGCTGATCGCCAAAGGACTGTCCAACAGTGAGATCGAGGCCGAGCTCGGCATCACCCGGGCCACCTGCCGCAGCCACATCACCGCGCTCTTAGCCCGCCTGCACGCCCGCGACCGTGCCCAGCTCGTCATCTCCGCCTACGAGGCCGGCCTCGTCGTCCCCACCAGAGGCTGTTGCCCATGATTCTGACTGGGGCGAGTAGCAGTCTTCGGCTGAAAAGTGTCCATATGGGACGACTCTTGACGGCTCGCTCGCACGAGCAGATTTGCGTTTGTGCAGGTCAAGAGCATTTTGGGTAGTTGCGTTCCGGTGATCGGGAATTGTTCAAAGTCGTCCCATACGGACAAAATTTGCTCAAAGAGCCGTGGCCGGTGTGCTCAAGCGCGGCTTGTTGACGGTGCTGCTCGGAAACCGTCAGCGGGGTCGCGATCGAGAGGACTTTAGAAAAGCCGTGCCCTGGGGCGACGCCGGCACGTCGTCCCCAGGGCACGAACCCGAGGAGCACCTGCTGGGGAACCCTGGCAGGTCGATCTCCATCCCGCTCTTTGAAGACCAGCCGGCGCTGCGCCACGTAGCTGGCCACGTAGATGGCCCCGTCGCCGAGTATCTTTGCGATCCCCAGCGGAATCCCGAACGTGGTGAGCGCCTTGAGCACCAGGTAGCTGGCCGCCAGCAGGCTCATCGCCAGGACCACGTAGCGCATCGCCGTGCGCACGCGGTACCGCGTCGGGCTCGGAAGACCCGCCGGTTCATGAAGAAGTTCGCGGTCCCGGAGATCAGCCGCGCCCCCACGACCGCCGCCAGCAGGTTGCCGGTCATCGCGAAGAGCACCATGACGCAGCCAGTCGGTCGAAGCTCGCCAGCGACGCTCCCATACCTCAGCAGCGGGGCGTAAATCCGCGCCGAGTCCTGCAACGGCCGGAAGTGCGAGGAAGTGTTGCCCGGTTCGTAGACCGTGGCGATCTCCACCCTGCTCCACCACCAGCCCCAGCTCGTGGGCGCAGCAGGGGCGGAGAGCTCGTACCTGAGCGGTCCCGGGCACGCTCTGCAGCCAGGCCAGGTGCCCGGCGGTAGCCGCGCAGGCCCGTCTGGGTGTCTCCCAGCTCCAGCCGGTCGCGCTCCGGAACAGCAGGGCGGTCACGTCATTGCCGATCCGGCTGCGCGAGCGGCACCGGCCCGGTGAATCGCCGTACCCCAGGGTCATGTGCCCGGTCTCGCGCACCTTCGCGGCGACGGCCTCAATGTCCGACGGTGTGTGCTGTCCGTCGGCGTCGGCGCACACGACGTCCGCATCGGGCCGGGTGGCGGACGCGTGGGCAGGCCCGTGGCGCCTGACCCTGCACCCGGTTGAGCGGGTAGCTGACCACCTGGGCGCGGAGCGCGGGCGGCGGCGAAGAAGGGCGCGTACTGCGGCCCCCGAACCGTCGTCGACGACAGGCACCGCGCAGTCCCCGGCGCGCCCGCGCAGGCGGGTCGAGCCCGCCAGGCGTTCGTCGGGCGCAGGCCGGGGATGAGCACCACGAGCGCCACCGCCGTCCGGGGATGGTCGCGGCGGTGATGCGCGGCGCCGTGCGGTTGCCGGTGTTCTGAATACCCTGCTGCTCGGTTGGTGGTGGTCCGGTTGGCCGGGGCGATGACCCGGGGCAGCACGCGCGGCGAGTCGTCACGGCCGTGCGGCCTCCTGTCGCCTGGACGGATCTCTCTCCCACCCGGCGGGGCGCCTCTCCCACGACGACCCGCGCGGTCTCCTGCCCGCCGCCCGATCGGCTCAGCCGTGTCGTCGGGTACGCCGCCGGATAGGACTGCGGGTATTGCTGGTAGACGAAACGGCGCGTGACCGTCTGCGCGGTCGTCGCCGGGGTCGCCGGGGCTGGGGTCTGGGCCTTGCCGGTGAGGTTGTCGGTGCCGCTCATCTCAGGATCCGTTCGCGATGTAGAGGATGTCCGGACGTGTCGCGCTCGCCCCCGTTGGAGGGCTGGTTGATGATCGAGCCGTTGAAAGTACGCATGGCCGACGAGCCGCCGCCGTCGATGTTGTAGGCGCAGGCGCACCCAGGTCGGCCATGATCTGGGCGAGCTCGGTCATCGTGACGCCGCGCGAGTAGCCCTCGCTGCGGCCGTCGACGACGACGAGCTCACGTGGTTCGTCTCCACCCACCCCACGGCGGTGCGCGGCTGCTTGCCCTGGATGGAGTGGTTGCCGACGTTCGTATCGACCCTCGACCTGAATCGATGCCCGGGAGCACCTGGCCGTTGTTGACTAGGGGCCGGCCCGAAGGACAGCGTGTTCCACACGCCGCGTCCAGGAGCGTCTGGGCATTGGTGGCGGTCTCGTCGTGAGACCTCCACGCGCCCGTCGGTGTAGAAAGCGCGTGCCGTCGCGCGCGCCGCTATCGCGATAGATGACACCGTTGCGGATGAGGATCCGTCGCGTGCGGAAGCCGTAGTAGTCGCCGTTGATGGCCAGGATGGCGTCGTGCTCGGAGGCGATCGCGGTGGGTTTTTGGCGGTGATGTTGGTGCCGTAGGAGTTGTTGGCGAAGGCGCTGCGCAGGTCGGTGGCGTTGGTGAGCTTGACGTCGGCCACGCGTAGTAGGTGACGGTGTCGCTGCTCGAGCCGGTGGAGACCTGCTGGATCTCGATGCTCGTGTTGGACGAGGAGTAAGTTTCTCCCTCGACCATCACGTTGGTGGCTCGAGTCGCCGAGAACCGGCGGCGGCGTTCTGCGCCTGGCCTCCAGAGCAGTGACGTCGTCGACCTCGACGTGGTCGATGACGAAGCGGTTGAGCGCCCAGGCGCTGGTGCCGGTGGCGGCCAGACCCAGGACGGCGGCGCCGCCCAGGAGGAAACGCGCGTCGCGGGTGCCTGGAACTCGATGGAGCGATTGGGCCGGTTGGACTGGTGATCCTGGCCGGACTGGGGGTGTCCGGTTGGGTCGAGGGGTGTCGGAGCTGTGCATGGCTCCAACCGTGTCGGGGCCGTGTGTGCCAGGCGTAGGTTGACCTTGTGGGTCTCCTGTGAAGCCGTGCGAGGGCGGGAGCGGCCTCGGAGAATGACACCGCTCCAGACATCAATGCGCCGACAGGTCAAATTCTTGCCCGACGCTGGCCCGTGAACTGCCTCGATACGGCCTCGTTCGTGCCTGCAGTGGTGGGAGGCGCGAGCGATCGGTGCCCGCCGCGAGAGTCTGCAAAAGGAGAGGCAACTGTGTTATCAGGTCGGAATCGACGCATTTTTCCTGATGTGCATCGTGGTACTCAACATCATGGTCACGGTCGCTTTCCGTCCGACGAGGGAGACACGGCGATCGCGATCATCTTCGCTGCCGCGGCCGTGCTCATCATGTATCAGCTGATCCGCACGTCCATCGGCGGCAAGGGGCGGCGACCGGGACGACCGGACGCTCCGAGCTCGCGAGCGCCGTCGGCGATACCTCGGCCCACCTCCTCGAGGTCGAGGGCCTGTCCGCCTGGTACGAGCGCGACCGCCCGGTCCTCACCGACGTCTCCTTTGCCCTCGAGGACGGCCAAGCCGTCGGCCTCATCGGTCTCAACGGCGCCGGCAAGACCACGATGCTCACCTCCCTGTGCGACGTCCACCGCGGAGCGCGCTTCGGAGCCCTGCGCTACCGTGGCCGCGACATGACGCCCGGGCGACGAGCACTTCAAGGCCTCCCGCTACCTCAGCCTCGCTGACGACGACTCCTTCCCACCTGGAACCTGGAGGCCTTCATCGCGCTTTCCTGGAGCGCGCCTACCGACTGCGCTCGGACCGCGGCCGCCTCGAGGAACTGATCGAGGGCTTCGACTACGGCCGCTTCCGGACCACCTCCTTCTCCCGACTCTCCAGCGGCTCACGCAAGAAGGCCAACCTCATCGCCGCCTTCTACCTCCACACGCCTCCTCTTCCTGGATGAGCCCGTCGACTTCCTCGACTTCACCGCCACCGAGTTCCTGTACCGCAGCATCAACGCCGCCGCCGCATCCGGCCGCTCGATCCTGCTCAGCTCCCATCACTGCCGAGTCCTTCACCCGCTGCACCCGGCGCCTCTACGTGCTTTCCGCCGGCCGGATGACCGGTCGCTTACGCCACCCTGAGGACTCCGATGCCGTGGCAGCGCTGGTCAGTTAGCCCAGCCGCCCTGAAAGCGGTGACCGGGGCAGTTCGTGGGGACGCCGGAGCGTCCTGAGCGCTGTCATCCTGTGCGCCCTGGCCGCCTGGTTCGGGGTGTCGGCCGACCTTCGCGTCCAACCCGCGCGTTGCGGTCACGGGGCTGGTCCTGGCCGCCGTCGGCCTGAGCGCGACGATCGCCTCAGGGCTGGATAGGCTCCGGGCGCTGGGACGACCTGGCTCGTTTCCCGCTCGGGCGCGACGAGCTCGCCCGGCCACCTACCTCGTGGCCGACGTCGCCATCCTCTTCGAGGCGGTCGCGCCCATCACCCTGTTCGTCCTGCTGTCCAGCGGCGAAGGAGGTGGTCGGAGTCCCGGAATAGGCGTTGCTGCGACGACGGCGGTGGAGATGGTCGTCGTTGGGCTGGGGCCGGGGCGCTGGGCCTGACCCTGTGGGCGGGGAGCGGGCCGGCCTGCGCTGGATGGCTGGCGGGGTCCCTCGCCGTCGGGGCGTGCGGTCTGGTGGGCGGCGCCGGCTGTCTCAGCCGTCCTCTTTCGCGGCCTGCGCTCTGGCCGTGACGGCGTGTTCCCGTGATCTGCGGGCGCGCCGCGAGGCAGGTGGGAACCGTCCGGGGCGGCCGCCGCAGCCTGGTCCTGGGCGAGCTGGCGACCGTGCGCACCACGCAGGTCAACACCCTGGCCGCACTCGTGATCGCCGCGCTCTTCACGTACACCGCTGGCCGGCCGTGGCCTGACGATCCCGCTGCCCATGGCCTTCGTCGTCGTCAACACGCCGCTGAACGCCTACTTCTCCCGCTACCTCAGTACGCGCACCGTGGTCCTGGCCGCTCCCGGATCGCTGCGGGTCCTCGCCGCCTACGCCAGAGACCTCACGCTGTTATACATGGCGTCCAACTGTCTGGTGGGGGCGCTGATCGTCTGGTTGGGCGGAGGCCCTTGTGAGGCGGTTGCGGCCGGAATCAGCGGCCTCGTCGCCGGGGCGACGACGGCGGTCCTCTGGAGGTCTACCGGCCGCTGACGAGCTGGAAGTCCGAGCGCGACGTCATGCGCCATCCGCGCAAGTACCTCCCGCCGACCGCGGCGCTGCTCGCCGTCACGCTCATCCATGTGTCTCGCGCCGTAACCGGCTTGTCCGGGTCTGCCTGCCATCGGCCTCGTGAGTTGAGGAAGTGCTCAAGGTCCCTTGAAGTGCTTCAGCTGTCATGGGTGGAAAAGTCTGTCCAACTCTTGGCAAATTAAGTTAGCCATCCCTACATCCTCCTGCTTCTATTTCTAACGCCCCATCTGCGAACAAAGGACTTGTATGCGCCGTCGTACTCTGCTCATGGCCCTCACTCACCACCGCAGTCCTCGCCAGTCTGTGGAGTCACTTCCCGCGCCGGCAAGAGCTCCAGCGGCGGCGCTCCGCAGGCGCCTCCAACGGCGGTCTTTCGAGGTCACCGACATCGTCGGCCGCAAGGTCGCCTTCGATGCCCAGCCGAAGAACATCGTCCTGAGCGAGTCCCGCCACGTCTACTCCCTCGCCTTCCTCAACAAGGCCAACCCGTCGACAAGGTGGTGGCCTGGGGCGAGGACCTTCAGAAGGCCGCCCCGACTTCTACGAGAAGATCGTGGCGGTCTCGCCCGAAAAGCCGCCGAGCTGCCGACCATCGGCTCCATCGCCGAGGACGGCCCTGCCCATTGAGACCCTGGTGCAGTACAAAGCTCGACGTCTTCGTCATGACCCTGGACGTCTACAACTCCAGCGAAGGAGAAGGGGCTACCTTGAGAAGCTGGACGGCCAGCAGATCAAGTACGTCGTCACCGACTTCCGACGCGACCCGGTCAAGAACATCCGTCCCCTCGGTCACCCTCATGGGCGACCCTCCTTCGACAAGCGCAAGGAGGCCGAGGCCTTCGTCTCCTTCTAGCAAGAAGCAGGTCGACCCCATCGCTGAGAAGGCGATGTCCCTGACCACCCAAAGCCCACCACCTTCCTGTGGCGCAGCACCGGGGGTCAACGACCCCGGTGCCACCTACTCCACCGCGAACCTCGGCGCGATTGTCACCGCCACCGGCGGCACCAACATCGCCGACAGCCTCCTGTCCGGTGAGGAGGGCGTTCTCACCCCCGAGCAGGTCATCGCCTCCAACCCCCAGAACATCATCGCCACCGGCGGCGAGTGGCAGCAGCAGAAGATCAAGGACACTGCCCAGACCAGCTACGTCCACCTCGGTTACAAGGCCGATGAGGCCTCCGCCAAGGCCAGCCTGGAGCAGTTGAAGAACCAGCCCGGCTACGACCAGATCCAGGCCTTCGTCGACGGTCACGTCTACGGCGTCTACCACCAGTTCTACGACGCCCCCTATAACTTCATCGCCTACCTGACCTTCGCCAAATGGCAGAACCCCGAGGCCTTCAGCGACATCGACCCCGACGCCGTCTGGAAGGACTTCCACGAGCAGTACATGCCCTGGAAGGCCGAGGGCGTCTTCTTCACCTCCATCTGATGGGAATCCCGAGCACCAAGGTCCCTTCCGACGACGACGCCGCCCGCCAGTCCGGCAGTTCCCGGGGCCCCGGATGATGCCGCGCCGGTGACGAAGTCCGCCGGGCGGTAAGTGCGCTCACGGACACGGCGGCGTCGGCCCTACGTCTCCTACCGCCGTCGGACCTTGCGGCGCCTCGCGATGCTGACGGGGCTCGCGACCCTGCTCCTGGCCGTCTTCCTCATGGCCCTCATGGTGGGGCCGCTGGGGTTCAGCCCGGCCCAGGTGCTCGGCTCCCTCTTCTACGCCGACTACGACCCGTGGGTCGCCAACATCGTTGTCAACCTGCGCCTGCCCCCGGCGCTCCTGGCGGTCCTGGTGGGCGGGGCGCTGTCCCTGGCCGGCGTCCAGATGCAGACGATCCTCGACAACCCGCTGGCCGAGCCCTTCACCCTGGGGATCTCGGCGGCCCTCGGCCCTCGGTGCGGCGCTGGCGATCGTCACCGGGCCGTGCTGCCCGTGGCCACCGGGGCCACCCTGCCGATCGTGGCGATGACCGCGGGACTGACGGCCTCCCTGGCCATCCCGCGATGGTCTCGAGGCTGCCCTCGGTGACCAAGGAGATGACGATCCTGCTGGGCATCGCCCTGGTCTTCAGCTGCCAGGCGCTCCTGGCGCTCGTGCAGTACCGGGCCTCCACCGAGAGCCTCCAGCAGATTGTCTTCTGGTCGATGGGCTCCCTCATGCGCGCCACCTGGCCGGCCGTGGCCACTGTCTCGGTGGCCCTGATCGTAGCCACGCCCGTCTTCTGGGTCAACGGCTGGCGGCTGACCGCCACCCTCACCCTGGGGAGGCGCGCGCCGCCGCCATGGGCATCAACGTCGCGCGCGTGCGCTCCTGGACGCTGGTCGGGGTGGCGCTGCTGGCCGCCTGTCCGTAGCCTTCGTCGGGCATCATCGGCTTTCGTGGGGCTCGTGGGGCCGCATATGGCCCGCGGCCTGGTGGGGAGGATCAGCGCTTCCTCGCCCGCCTCCCGATCCTGGCCGGGGCCACCCTCCTGACCGCCGCCCACACCGCCAGCCCAGGATCATCGTGCCGGGCGTGGCCGTGCCCGTCGGCATCCTGACCGCCCTCGTGGGCGTGCGCGGTGTTCCTCACCATCATCTTCGGACGTCAGCGCTCGGCGGTCAGGGAGCGGATCATGACCCTGATGCTGGACAATCCCACCTTCTCCTATGGCAGGCGCGCGTGGTCCTCAAGGGCGTCGACGCCAGCTGGGAGACAGGGACAGATGGTGGGGCTGCTGGGCTCAACGGTGCCGGCAGTCCACCCTGGTCACCTGCGTGGCCCAGTTGCGCCGCTACCTGGGGAGGTGACCTTTCAGGGGCATCGAGGACGGGACCTGCGCGGCATGATCGGCTACATGCCGCAGGGCCTGCCCGGCGACGCCGCCCTGACCGCCCTGGAGTCGGTGCTCACCGCCTCGCGGCGCGGGATGACCTGGCACACGAGCCGAGCCGATATCGACCTGGCCTGGAGCGCCCTGGACGAGCTCGGTGTGGCCGACCTGGCCGACCGGCCACTGGGCCAGCTCTCCGGCGGCCAGCGCCAGCTCGTGGCCCTGGCCCCGAGACACTCGTACGCGAACCCGGACTCATCCTGCTCGACGAGCCCACCTCCGCCCTCGATCTGCGCCGCCAGGTCTCGGTGCTCTCCATGTGCGCCGGATCTGCCATCGGGACACCGGCCGCCTCGCCGTCGTCGCCCTGCACGACCTCAACCTGGCGCGGCCCGCTTCTGCGACCGCCTCGCCGTTCTGCTGGGCGGGGCGATCCTCGCCGAGGGGCCGCCCGCCGAGGTGCTCCAGCCGACACCCTCGCCGAGGTCTACGGGCTGCGGGTGCGGATCGTGCCCGACGGCGACCATGTCATGGTCGCCCCCGAGACCGAGCAGGGCGACTGAACAGGGCCTGCAGCCGTCAAGCGTTCCGGCGTCGAATGAAGGGGATGATCCGGAGAACGAGCCAGCCGAGCGCCAGGTGACCAAGACTGGCTCCGGCCATGATGATGAGAACGGCGTCGGTCCCCCGAATCGCACAGACGGTGCCGATGACGAGCCCCATCCAGAGAACCACGGCTGAGGCGGCCCACAGGCTGAGGAATCGATGGGTCCGGATGAAGGAACGCAGTATTCGCCGGCTGCGATCCGTGAACGCGCGCCGAAACGCCCGAATGCGCGAGTTGGTCGACTGATACGTGGGGATCGCCGCCAGAATCAGTGGAAGAAGAAGAAACTGACCGGGCAGGTTCATGGTCCTGACAAGGGGCAGGAGCAGCATCGTCAAGATCGCGGACCCCACAGCCCGAGGGAGCGCTGCCTGCGAGCTCATCGAGGAAGGCGTCGACCATGCGACGCGACGTCTCATAGTCGGAGGTCTGGGCCGTGTGAGCGGCGAGTGCCTTGGCGGCGTCGTGGTGGTTTCCGCGCTCGTCGAGCATCCAGGATCGCAGGAGGAGGGCTTCTTCGAACAGGGGTCGAGTGCGAGCGTCTCCTTCAGGGCGGTCTCCGCCGCCTGCGGGGTTGGACGTCATCTGCGCCATTGCCAGAAGCGTGCTGGTTGTCGGCCGAGCCCGGTGAGAGCCTGGCCGCCTCACGGGCGTAGATCAGCGCCTCCTCCGTGCGCCCCATCCTGGTCAGCGCCGTGGACATGAGGGAGAGCAAACGAGAATCATCCTCGGGGTCAGTTCCAGGGCTGTTCTCAGCGAGCGCTCCGCCTCCGGATCGCGGTCCTGGGAGATCAGGGGCCTGAGCCAAAAAGCCGGTGGGCGTCGGGATCATTCGGTAGCGCCGCCAGGCTTTGCGGGCCGCGGCCTCGGCGTCCTCGAATCGCTCCACACTTTTATGAGCCTCCGCCATGACCTTGTAGGTGGTACTGGCGTTGTCCGGGCCAGGCGGCGAGCAGGCGGGCGGATCTGCATGGCTCGCTCGTACTGGCCAGTTTCGACGAACCAGGCGGCCCGAGTGATCTCCTGGCTGTACGCGTCGTGGCTCATAACATGTTGTGCCGTTTCATCCACTCGCGCAGATCCGCATACTCCCGGAGGTATCGGCGTACTCGACGACGGTGCGCGCGATCTCGAACCAGGGGCCGGTCGAGGGGCGACTTCTTGATGGCTGCGTACATGTCCTGCATGTTCATGAACCGAGGCCGACCGGTGCGCACCGAGTCCAGAAGCGCCTTCTCCGCAGCGGAGTCGCACACGTGCGACAGGTCCGCTCCAGTCAGCCCCTCGGTCATGCGCGCCAGGATCTGCAGGTCGATGCCCTCCACGGGCGCTCGCGCAGGTGCGTGTGCAGAATAGTGGCGCGTGCCGGCTCATCCGGGGGCAGGACGAGCAGGGTCCGGTCAAGTCGACCCGGCCGACGCAGCGCCGGATCGATGTCCCAGGGGGCGTTGGTGGCGGCCAGCACGTAGACGCCCTCGTTGTTGTTGTCGACGCTGTCGAGCTCCTCACGAGCTGGTTGACGGTGTTGGGCATCCACGAGCTGCGTACGAGTGCCCGCTTGATGCCGAGGGCGTCGATCTCGTCGAGGAAAAGGACGCAGGGGGCGTGGCTGCGTGCCTTCTGGAAGGCTTTGTGGAGGTTGGACTCGGATGTGCCGATGTACTCGCCGAGGATGTCGGTGATCATCACCGACAGGAAAGCAGCCCCATCTCGCCGGCGATGGCGCGGGCGATGAAGGTCTTCCCTGTCCCCGGCGGACCGACATAGGAGCAGACCGCCGCGCAGGCTCTTGCCATAGAGCTGGCGCAGCTCGGGGTTGCGCATCGGGGCCAGGAAGGAGGCCTCCAGCCGTTTTTTGACCTCGATCATGCCACCGACATCGGCCAGGCAGACACCGGTGCGCTCCACCTCCCAGCCCGCAGGCTCGTCGCGGTCGCGTCTGACGCCAGACCGGGTGAGGCTTGGAGAGAGCTGGGTCGAGCCGGAGGACTGCTCGGAGGACTTTTCGGAGGACTCTGAGGCCTCTGAGGATACGAAGGGAGTGACAGGGGATCCTGAGGATACGAAGGGAGCAGCAGGTCCGCCGTCGAAGTTCCTCGGCCCTCCGCCAGTCGAAGTCCCTGGAGCCGTCTGACGTCGTTGGGTCATTGGGTGCCGGAGCTTCTGATGACTCGGGCGCTGGCTGGGTGGTGGCCTCGGGGGATGTTGGTGAGTCTTGTGGGGCATCGATTGGTGATGCGGCGCTGGGTGCCGGTTCTGCCGTGGTGTCAGGCGTCTGTTCTGCCTCGGTACAGGGAGTGGACTCGGGAGTCTCGTTCTCTGGTGTCGTGCTGAGCATTGGCTCTGCCGGCTGCGTGGCGGGGGTCTGTTCGGCCTGCGGTGAGAGCGCTCTAGTCATGAGAGTGCGGGCAAACTCGTCGGTCGGGGCGTGCTGAAGGGCGATCGCGCAGTGGGTGACTGCTTCGGCACTGCGGCCGGCCTCGATGAGGAGCTCGGCCAGGTGGGTGCGCAGCCGGACGTCATTGGGAGTGGCTTCTACGGCACCATGTCAGGGATTCGATAAGGGGATCGGTCACCCGGTCAGTCTAGAGGCAGGAGACGACGCGAATCCCGGCACGGCCTGTGGCAGCAGCCTCCTCCCGCTCGTACGACCGACGTGCCGTGCACGGCGTCACGTGCCAGCGCACTGACGTACCGACCGGAAATCTCCCTACGCTCAGGGCATGACACCAACGCCGGGCGCTCCCGCCGACAGTGGGCTGAGGGCGGCCTTCCCCACCACACTCCTCATCGCCCTGGCCGCGCTCGCGGCCGTCGCGCCCCTGGCCACCGACGCCTACCTGCCGGCCTTCGCCCAGATGGCCGACGACCTGGATGTCTCCGCCTCCAGCGTCCAGCTGACGATGACGACCTTCCTCGTGGGCGTGGCGCTCGGCCAGCTCGAGCATCGGCGTCCTGTCCGACCGCTTCGGCCGGCGCCCTCCTCCTGTGGGGCAGCGTGCTCGCCCTCGTCGCGAGCGTGTGCACCGTCGTGGCGCCCAGCCCTGCCGTTCCTCCTCGTCGCCCGCTTCTTCCAGGGGACTCGGCGGTGCCGCCGGCATGGTCCTGGGGCGCGCCGTGATCTCCGACCGCTCGCGCGGGCATCACCGCCACCCGGGCCCTCCAGCCTCGTCATGGCCATTCAGGGCATCGCCCCCGTGGTCGCCCCGATCCTGGGCGGCGCCCTCGTCGACGCTCATCGGGCTGGCGCGGGCATCCTCGCCGTCGTCGCGGGCTTTCACCGGGATGCTCGTCCTCATGGTCGCCCTCTGGGTTCCCGAGTCCCTACCCGCCGAACGACGTCATGACGGCGGGTATGAGGATCCTCCTCGACGGCACGCGCGAGCTGGCGCGCGACCACGTCCTCGTGCGGCTCCTCCTCATCAACGCCCTCGCCTTCGGGCTCTCATGGCCTACCTGTCCGCCGCGCCCTTCGTGCTGCGCAACGTCCTCGGCATGGGGACGGCGCCCTACACGGCCGTCTTCGGCCTGTGCGGGGCGACGGTGACGGTGACGATCGCCGTGGCCGCCTCGCTCGTGCGCCGCTTCCCGCAGACCCGGCAGGTGCGCGTCGGGCTGCTCACGGGGCTCGTCGTCGACGTCGTCCTCGCCGCCGTGTGCCTGGTCGGCTGCGCGGGCCCGTCGACGGGCCGGAGCGGGATGCCGCTGCTCGTCGTCGTGATCGCGCTCCTCCTCGTGCACGTGGTCTGCCTCGGCCTGTCGATGGGCAACGTGCCCGCGATCGCCCTGGACCGCACCGGCCGCTGGGCGGGCACGGGCAGCGCCCTGCTCGGCTTCATCCAGTTCGTCGTCGGCGGCCTGGTCAGTCCGCTGGTTGGATTGACCGGTGAGGCGAGCGGTGCGGCCTTCGGTGTTGTCATCGTGGCGCGTCGGTGTCATCGCCAACATTCTGGCGGTCTTCGGGCTGCGCGACGGGGCGAGAAGGAGTACCTGGCCGCCCGGGGAGGCCGAGCGCCGAAAGCGCCGCCTGGGCTAGCGACGGCTCCGGGCCGGCAGTGCTCATCTCGATATAGCCCACGTGCTCGCCGTCCTCGAGAGAGATATCGCAGTTCCCGATGTGTCAGCGCGGCTGGGGTGCGCCGCTCTGACGTGGCTGGAATCGTCCACCGCCCTGCCGTGGGCGGGTGCTCCCACGAGGGTGGTGGCTCACGATGCCGCACCCGTGTTGCAGGTCACTCGCCCCTCCTGGAATGGATTATGGCTGGCCAAGGTTGAGCCAGTCAGACTCAAGGTTGGGTGTCATCGAGTTGACAGGGCCTCGACTCAACCACAATCCTGAGTGCATACGACTCAACCTGAAGGTGTCGGAACCCCGGCCCTCATTGCAGACATCAACCAAGCAACCACAAGGAGCACATCACATGGCACGCGCTGTCGGTATCGACCTCGGGTACCACCAACTCTGCTATCGCCGTCCTCGAGGGTGGCATGAGCCCACCATCATCCCGAACGCAGAGGGCGGCCGCACCACCCCTCCGTCGTGGCCTTCTCCAAGTCCGGCGAGATCCTCGTCGGCGAGATCGCCAAGCGCCAGGCGGTCACCAACGTCGACCGCACCATCTCCTCGGTCAAGCGCCACATGGGTAGCCGACTGGTCCGTCGAGATCGACGGCAAGAAGTACACCGCCCAGGAGATCAGCGCCCGCATCCTGGCCAAGCTCAAGACCGACGCCGAGGCCTACCTGGGCGAGCCCGTCACCAACGCGGTCATCACCGTCCCGGCCTACTTCAACGACGCCCGAGCGCCAGGCCACCGAGGAGGCCGGCACTATCGCGGGCCTGACCGTGGACCGCATCGTCAACGAGCCCACTGCCGCGGCCCTGGCCTACGGCCTGGACAAGGGCAGGAGGACGAGCTCATCCTCGTCTTCGACCTCGGTGGCGGTACCTTCGACGTCTCCCTGCTCGAGGTCGGCAAGGACGACGACGGCTTCTCCACCATCCAGGTGCGCGCTACCAACGGCGACAACCGCCTGGGCGGCGATGACTGGGACGCCCGCATCGTCGAGTGGCTGGTCAAGCGGGTCAAGAGCAAGGACGGCGTGGATCTGTCCAAGGACAAGATCGCCATGCAGCGTCTCAAGGACGCCGCCGAGCAGGCCAAGAAGGAGCTGTCCTCGGCGACCTCCACGAACATCAACCTGCAGTACCTTTCCATGAGCGAGTCCGGCCCCATCCACCTCGACGAGAAGCTCACCCGCTCCAACTTCCAGGAGATGAGCGCGGACCTGCTCGAGCGCACTAAGATCCCCTTCCACAACGTCATCAAGGATGCCGGGGTCAAGGTCTCCGACATCGACCACGTGGTCCTCGTGGGCGGGTCCACCCGCATGCCCGCCGTCACCGAGGTGGTGCGCGAGCTGACCGGCAAGGAGCCCAACAAGGGCGTCAACCCCGACGAGGTTGTCGCCGTCGGCGCAGCTCTCGAGGCCGGCGTCATCCAGGGCGACCGCAGCGACGTCCTGCTCATCGACGTCACGCCGCTGTCCCTGGGTATCGAGACCAAGGGTGGGGTCATGACCAAGCTCATCGAGCGCAACACGGCCATCCCGACCAAGCGCTCCGAGGTCTTCTCCACCGCCGAGGACAACCAGCCCTCCGTGCTCATCCAGGTCTACCAGGGCGAGCGCGAGTTCGCCAGGACAACAAGCCGCTGGGCACCTTCGAGCTGACCGGCATCGCCCCGGCCCCCCGCGGCGTGCCCCCAGATCGAGGTCTCCTTCGACATCGACGCCAACGGCATCGTCCACGTCTCGGCCAAGGACCGCGGCACCGGCAAGGAGCAGTCCATGACCATCTCCGGCGGCTCGGCCCCTGCCCAAGGGAGGACATCGACCGCATGGTCAAGGAGGCCGAGGCCCACGCCGAGGGAGGACAAGAAGCGCCGCGAGACGCCGAGACCCGCAACTCTGCCGAGCAGCAGGCCTACTCCATCGAGAAGCTCCCTCAAGGACAACAAGGACAAGCTGCCCTGAGGACGTCCACTCCGAGGTCTCCGAGGCCGTCGCCGACCTCAAGAAGGCCCTGAAGGCGACGACATCGAGCCGGTCAAGACTGCCCAGGAGAAGCTGAGCTCGGTGGCCCAGAAGGTCGGTGAGGCCATCTACCAGGCCGACGCCGCCTCCCAGGGTGCGGCCGACTCCACCTCCTCCGCCGACGGCTCCGCGTCCTCCAACGACGAGGACATCGTGGATGCCGAGATCGTCGACGACGAGGACTCCAAGTGACCCGGCCGGCCCCACCCCCGAGAACGAGGGGCATCGACCCGAGCTCCAGGCGGCCGTCGAGTCGGCCTTCGAGGAGGTGCCCGACGACGTCCGCGAAGGACTCGCCCAGGGCGAGCCCGAGGGCGCGGCCGACCAGTCCGACGCCGACTCCTCCGATGGGGAGTCGGCGGGGACTACCCCCTGGCCCAGGCTCAGGCCCAGGCCGCTCAGGCGGCCGACGACCTGGCCCGTGCCCGGGCGGACCTCTACAACCTCCAGCAGGAGTACCAGGGGTTCGTGCGTCGGTCCCGCGAGGGCGCGGCCTCGCACCGCGATGCTGGTGCCGCCGGCGTCGTCGAGGCCCCTCATCCCGGTCCTCGACGAGATCGAGTTGGCCCGCCAACACGGGGACCTGACCGGCACCTTCGAGACCACGGCCGGCAAGCTCCGAATCGATCCTGGCCGAGAAGTACTCCTTGGAGCGCTTCGGCGCCGTGGGCGAGTCTTCGACCCCACGCTGCACGATGCCCTCATGGCCACCGAGTCCAGCGAGGTCGCCGAGCCCACCATCGCCGCGGTCCTCCAGCCCGGATATCGCCTGGGTGAGCGCGTCGTGCGCGCCGCCCGAGTCCAGGTCGCCAACCCGGCCTGACCGGCCTGAGCGGCATCCACTGCATTGCCCACTTCGGTCCGACAGCGGGACCCGGGCCGGCCGGATGAGCCGGCTCGGGTCCGCCGCTCGACCGGGAGACGCCACCAGGGCGCCTGAGGGCCTCGGGATGCGTGGCCCGGCAGACATATCCCCCATCACGGTCTTCAAACGTTGCGACATTCAGCAGCGATCACAGTTGTTACCAGTAAGGAATACCCACAATCACCCGGATAAGGAGGCGGTGATACGAACATGGCCAGTCAGGACTGGATGACGAAGGACTTCTACGCGGTCCTCGGCGTGAGTAAGGACGCCAGCGCCGCCGCTATCAAGAAGGCCTACCGTACGCTCGCGAAGAAGTACCACCCCGACCGCAACCCCGACGACGCCGCGGCGGCAGAGAAGTTCAAAGAGATCGGGGAGGCGTACGCCGTCCTGTCCGACGAGGCTGAGCGCAAGCAGTACGACGCGATCCGCTCCATGGCCGGAGGCGGCGCCCGCTTCCAGGCCGGGGGACCGGGTAGCGCCGGCAGCGCCGGCGGATTCGAGGACATCTTCTCCTCCATGTTCGGCGGTCAGAGCGGCAATGTCCGCTTTTCGAGACCGGAGGCGCCGGAGCCCAGCCCGACCTCGACGACCTGCTGCGCATGTTCGGCGGCACCCCAGCCCCACCCGCTCCGGCGGGCGCCCCGGTCCCTTCGGATTCGGAGGCTTCGGCTCCCAGTCCCCGCCGCAGAAGGGCTCCGACGTCCTGACCTCGGCTGCGCTGGACCTGCGCGACGCCGTCGCCGGCACCACCGCGGAGCTGACCGCGGACGGACGCACCATGAAGGTCCGCATCCCGGCCGGAGTGCGCGACGGACAGAAGATCCGTCTGCGCGGCAAGGGCCGTGCCGGCCTCAACGGCGGTGAGAACGGCGACATGGTCGTGTCCATCAGCGTCAACAAAGCACCCGGTGTACTCCATCGACCCGGTCGACGGCGCCAACCTGCGCATGGACCTGCCGGTCACGTTGCGCGAGGCTGCCCTGGGCGCCACGGTCGAGGTCCCGCTGCTCGACGGCACCACTTCCAAGATCAGATCAAGCCCGGCACTTCCTCGGGCACAGTCATGCGTCTGCGCGGAAAGGGCGCCGCCACTCGGAAAGAAGACCGGCGACCTGCTGGTGACCATCCAGGTGGCCGTCCCCAAGAGGCTCTCCAAAACCGCCAAGCAGGCCCTGGAGGCCTTCGATGAGGCCATGGGAGACACCGACCCGAGGGCGACCCTCATGGAGGAGGCGGCGACGTGAGCCGCCGTCGGGCGGGCAGGGCCTGGGTCACCTGGCCGAGGATGCAGCCGAGCGTGCGGTCTACGTGGTCTCGTGGCGGCCGAACTCGCCGGGATGCACCCCCAGACCCTGCGCCAGTACGACCGGCTCGGACTGGTCAGCCCCGCCCGGACCCGTGGACGGGGCCGACGTTACTCCCACCGCGACGTCGAGCGCCTGCGCCGCATCCAATCCCTGTCCCAGGAGGGCATCAATCTCGAGGGCATCTCGCCGCATCCTCGACCTCGAGGCCCGCGTCGAGGAGCTGGAGACGGACAACGCCCGCATGCGCAGCCGGAGGCGGTCGTCCAGCGGATCTTCGCCGCCGCCGCGAGACGGCGAGGTCAGGTCGTCGCGCCCGGTCGGCGGGGTCGCGGACCCGCCGAGCGCCGCCCCGAGCAGGGCGGCGGGCGTCCCGGGGCACAGTGAGCACCGCGCTCGTCCCCACCAGGTCCACGCGGTTCCACGCAGCGCTGAGACGTCGGTTCGCAGGGGCGATTCGCACAGCAGTCTCGCGGTGGACGACACCATAGCCGAGACCTCCGGGGTGCCGCCGTGTGCGTCACCCCTTCTGTTCCGTTCTCGAGGGAATGATCCCGTGTAGATGAAACGCCAACCGGATCAACCGTAAGATCGGTCACATGCGGATGACGACCTCCTTCACCGGCCGGGGCGTGCGCTACCCGGCCCCCGATGTGGCCTCGTGGCTTCATGCTCCTGTTCGTGGCAGTGGCCAACGTCCCGACATGGAACAAAGTGCCGGCTAGCATGATCGTGGGTACTTCCCCGGTCCCGGCGGCCGATGCCTGGTGGGTGTTCATCCGGACGCTGTTCGTCGACCACCGGGCCTACCCGTTGTTCGCAATGCTGTTCGGCTTCGGGCTGATGACGATGATTAATCGGCGTATCGCCTCCGGGACACAGAGCTATCTTCAGTCCCTGCCCGGGGTGGATGCGGGGCGTGAGCCGACGCCGCTGGAGGAGTCCTGGGCGCGTGAGCAGGCCACCGTCGATGCCCGTCGCCGGGTGCGGCGCCGCGGCTGGTGGATGATCCTGTTCGGGTTCGTCCACGGCATCTTCTTCTCCGGCGACATCATCGGCGCCTACGGTCTGGCCGCTGTCATCTTTGCCGGATGGTTCGCCCACAAGAGGTACGTCCGCCTGTACGTCGTCGGCGCCATCATTGCGCTGACCGCGTTCTCGCTCTTCTTGGTCATGAGTTTCGTCTCTCCTGAGACCGCCGCCGTGTGGTCAGGTCAGCAGGAGAATCCGACTGTAACGGTGCTGCCCTGGTTCGTCGTCAATATCGCGAACTGGTTCTTCTTTCTGTTCGTGCAGGTCCTCGTCACACTGATCGTTCCCGCCGCGGCGATCGGCGCACGTCTGGCCGATACCGGCATCATCATCCAGCCGGATCGGCACCGCCGCCCTGCTCATCTCGACGGGGATCGGCGGCCTGGCCCTGGGAGCCCTCGCGGCGCTCCATAGCGCTTTGACCAACGTGTTGCCCGTCTCGCAGTGGCCGTGGGACTTCGCCGTGAAGGAGCTCTTCGGCATCGTCGGCGCCTGCGGCTGGTTGGCGCTGTTGGCCCTGTACGCCGGTGGGCCCAGGGAGGACGGCAGGTTGACGGGGCTGCGTCGGCTGGCCTCCGCCGTCGGGGCGCAGGTCGATGACGGCCTACTTGAGTCAGACGATCCTGTTCGGGACCATCTTCGTCATTGTTCCTGTCCTGGTCGTGGGGCAGCGCTTGTGGGTGGGGCAGGCTGTGGCCGCGCTTATCGCCCTGGCGGTGTGGCTGGTGACGGTTGGCCTGTGCGCGGCGCTGGAGCGCGGTGGGCATGCCGGTCCCTTCGAGACGCTGCTGCGCACCGCCGTGGCCCGCAGTGAGCGCAAGCGGCTTCGTCGGCCCCGCCGGCGGCCTCCTGACGCGCTGACGTCCGGCCGGGGGCAGCGCTGGGCGGTTGCTCGCCGGCGTGGAACCCGTGCCTCGCGGGTCATCGAGGCGCGATCAGGCGGCCATCATGAGGGGTTCTGGTCCTCCGGGAGGAGGTGCCAGGCCCCTTCTCACCGCTCAGGCGGAGGGGACCGGTGCTGATGAGCAGCCTTTGCGGAGGAGGTGTGGATCGTAGGGGTTTCCTAGCGTGGTGGGCATGAAACTCGTCACCTCTTTCACCAGTTCTAAGGGGGTGCGCTATCCCTCCCCGGATGTGGCCCGTGGTTTCATGCTCCTGCTCATCGCCCTGGCCAACGTTCCCACCTGGGTCTACTTAGCGCGGTCCTCCACCTCTCCGGCCGACACCATCGACACGGCATGGTTGTGGGTGCGCACGCTGTTCATCGACCAGCGGTCTTACCCGCTGTTTGCGATGCTGTTCGGCTTCGGGCTCACGACCATGATCAACCGGCGTATCGCTTCCGGGACGCAGAGCTATCTTCAGTCCCTCCCGGCGTGGAGGCCGGGCGCGAGCCGACGTCGCAGGAGAGTCTTGGGCCCGTGAGCGGGCCACCGTCGACGCCCGTCGCCTGGTGCGGCGCCGGGGGCGTGGATGATTCTCTTCGGCGCCGCCCACGCCATGCTCTTCGACAGCGACGTCATCGGCCTCTACGGTCTGGTCGCCGTCGTCTTCGCTGGGTGGGTCGCCCACAAGCACCGGAAACGAGCCGCGGTTGTAAGCGCCGTCATCGTTGTCGCCAACGTTGTCGTCACTTTCATCGTGGCAGTCTCGATGGTCTCCCAGGGCACGACCTCGTCGACGGCTATGCGCGAGGAGACCGATGGTTCGACCGTCACGCTCCTGTCCCTACATCTCCGATGGCCTCACTAGCTGGGCCGGAGGTACGGTCCGCAGCGCACTCCTTTCCATGGTGGTTCCGGCGATGTTCCTCGGGGCGCGTCTGGCCGATACCGACCTCATCGCCCATCCCGAGCGGCACCGCCGCCTACTGACCGTCGTCGGCCTGGGCGGCCTGGGGCTCGGCGCCGTGGGCGGCATCGCGATCGCCGTGCGGGCCACGGGTGGGCCCCTGGTTGTCTGGGCGGTTTCTTTTGACAGGGTGGCAGGGGCTGGTCGGTGCCTGTGGCTGGCTCGCGCTGTTGGCCCTGTACGCCGGTGGTCCGAGAACGGATGGTCGTCTGACGGGGCTGCGCAAGCTGGCCTCTAATGTGGGGCGGCGTTCCATGACGGCCTACCTTTCTCAGAGCTTCCTGTTCGCCGCCGTCTTCCTGGCCCTGCCCGCCCTGACCGGCATTGAGCTCCACCTGGGCGAGGCCCGGGCCGCCGGGATTGCTGTGGCGGTCTGGCTGGTGACGTTGGCCCTGTGCGCGGTGCTCGAGCGTGGTGGTCACGCCGGTCCCTTCGAGACCCTGCTGCGCACCGCCGTGGCCCGCAGCGAGCGCAAGCGGCCTCGCCCGGTCCCGCCGTCGGCCTCCTGACGCGCTGACGCTCGGCCGGGGGCAACGCTGGGCAGATACTGAGCTCGCGGCGGTTGCTCACCGGCGTGGAACCCATGCCTCGCGGGTCATCGAGGTGCGATCAGTCGGCCGCGAGGGTTGTGATGCGAAGGTTAGGGTGCGGGCCACGTGCCGGGGTCGTTGCGGGCGCACCTGAATCCGGCAGTCTTTCACAACAGTCTCCAGAATGAGGGGCCCTGGTCCTCCGGGTGGAAGCGCCGGGGCTCCTCTCATGCCCACGGGTGAGGCACAGGCTCGGAAGACAGCCCCGGCGGAGGAGGCGTGGATCACAGGGGCTTTCTACCGTGGAGGGTATGAAACTCGCGACATCGTTTACCGGCTCCCGGGGGTGCGCTATCCCTCCCCGGATGTGGCCCGTGGCTTCATGCTCCTGCTCATCTCTCTGGCCAATATCACCTTCTGGACCGGCGTGGCGCGGGCCCTCGGCTCCCAACGATGCCGCAGACACGGCCTGGTTGTGGGTGCGCTTCTTCTGATCGACGCCCGGTCCTATCCGCTGTTCTCTCTCCTGTTCGGTTTCGGGCTGGCCACCATGGTCAATCGGCGTATCGCTTCCGGGACGCAGAGCTATCTTCAGTCCCTCCCTGGCGTGGATGCCGGACGTGAGCCGACGTCGCAGGAGGAGTCCTGGGCGCGTGAGCAGGCCACCGTCGACGCCCGCCGCCTCGTGCGGCGCCGGGGTGCGTGGATGATCCTGTTCGGGTTCGTCCACGCCGCGCTCTTCTCCGGTGACGTCATCGCTGCCTACGGGTTGGTCGCCGTCATCTTCGCTCGGGTGGCTCGCCCGCAAGCACTGGAAGCGGGCAGCGGTCCTCTGCGCCGTCATCCTTGTTGCCGGCGTCGTCATCACCCTGCGTCATCATCAGTTCCATGACCTCCCAGGGTGCAGCCTCGGCGACGGATATGCGCGCGGGGGCCAGTGAATCGGCTACGACCCTCTTGTCCTACGTCTCCCACGGTGTCACCGCTTGGGCCATCAACCTGAGTACGACGCCGATATCGTTGGTGGTTCCGGCGATGTTCCTCGGGGCGCGTCTGGCCGATACCGACCTCATCGCCCACCCCGAGCGGCACCGCCGGCTCCTGACCGCCGTCGGCCTGGGCGGCCTGGGGGCTCGGCGCCGTGGGCGGTATTCGGCTCGCTCAGTGGGTCACGGGAGGGCCTTTGATCCTCTGGGCCGTTCCTCTTCACCAGGTGGCGGGGCTGGCCGGGGCCTGCGGCTGGCTCGCGCTGTTGGCCCTCTACGCCGGCGGGCCCAGGGAGGACGGCCGTCTGACGGGGCTGCGCAAGCTGGCTTCCAATGTGGGGCGGCGTTCCATGACGGCCTATCTCTCTCAGAGCTTCCTGTTCGCCGCCGTCTTCCTGGCCCCTGCCCGCCCTGACCGGCATTGAGCTCCACCTGGGCGAGAGCCCGGGCCGCCGGAATCGCGGCGGCGGTCTGGCTGGCGACGGTCGGCCCGTGCGCCGTCTTGAGCGCGGAGGCCATGCCGGTCCCTTCGAGACCCTGCTGCGCACCGCCGTGGCCCGCAGCGAGCGCAAGCGTCCTCGCCCGCCCCGCCGTCGCCGGAGGTTGGTGCCGTAGCCGTCCCCACCGGAGCTTCTGAATGAAGATAGGTTCCCTCTCCTCCTTCAGGAGGAGGAGAGTGAGGGCGGCTACTCCTGAAGAAGGAGGACGATACAAGTAGGGTTCCCTCTGTGGAGGGAGGTCCGGGGGTACGGGGTGCCATATGTTCAATGGCATGCATCTCATCACATCATTCACCGGTTCCAGGGGGTGCGCTATCCTCCCAGATGTGGCCCGTGGCTTCATGCTCCTGCTCATCGCAGTGGCCAACGTACCCCAGTGGAGCAGGGTACCGGCAGAGTCCGCCAGTACTTTCCGGGCGTCGGCGGCCGATGCCTGGTGGGTATTCGTCCGGACGCTGTTCGTCGACCAC
>BNJT01002224.1_pt1 | contig 34931 bp, 48 predicted proteins | sample 8540491 | NCBI WGS metagenome assembly BNJT01 (sample SAMD00202455, study PRJDB9452) | human saliva metagenome | host: Homo sapiens | reverse complement strand
GATCTGTTCGATGACAGTGTATGAACTAACTTTATAGTAAGGTAGATATGCTGGAGAAAAACTGAATATTCATTTTGGGGCAAAGACCGTAGGAAAAACCTATGGTCTTTTTTTATGCCCATTTTTGGGAGGACTATGAAAAGAATTAGAAGCCCTCCGAAGTCTTTTTGGATTTTTGAGCAACACATTTCAAAAAGATAACGGAGAAAACATGAACAAGAAATATTACATTTTTATTGGAAACGAGAAGATAGAAGTAGATCAGAAGATTTATCAAAAACTATTGGCAAATTACAAACAGAGAAAAATATTTGGAGCGACTTGACCGAAAAAGCAAGTTGCTCTTTTTTTCTGATTTAAGTAGTGAGTATCCATGCGAGGAGAGTTTAGCGGACGAGACTGTCAATGTAGAAAAAATTGTTGAAACCAAGATGATGTTAGAGGCAGTAGAGAGGCGATTTCTGAACTGAATGATGAGGAAAAGGAAATTATTTTCCGGCTATTTTTATGAAGAAGAATCGCTTCGCTCGATTACAAAAGATAAGGAAATATCCGCACCGGCTCTTCTAAAGAGAAGGAATAAGATATTCGAAAAAGCTAAAGAAATTATTGAAAGATATTATCTAGGATTTGCAGGGGCAGGCAGAAGGATTTCTGTCTGCTCTATTTTCTCAACTACTTTTAATAGGTGAATGTTTTGGCTTTCTAAAGGCAGGGGATGTAGAACCTCGTTTTTGGGATAATTCTACTTATGGCTTGAAAAATTTTTGAAAAATTCCGCATTTGGTTAACAGAGAGTTTGAATTTTAACTTTGTATATTGAAGGGCATTAACACCTTGTATATAGGAAAGAATTTTCTATGTGAAGATGCAAGCAAAAGCCCTTTATAGCGAAAAGCGATTTGTTCTTTTGACAACTGAATAGACCAAGGTAGGGACTTTATTCACTTATTGAGAGTTATGACCTACGCCAAGATCTTTCTGCTGATTCTATCTATTTAATAATGGAATTAGTTCCAATGGACACCGGTATAGACCGGAAACATAAGAAAGGGAGCAAACAATGGGATTACATAAAGATAAGGGGTGGCATCTTATTTCCATGACATAAGTGATGATAATGATAGCTTCAATAGTTTAAGCCAGCTCGTCTAAATAAGAGGCGGAGGTGAGATTCTATGTTGCTGCCAAGCACCTACTAATGTCAAAAACTTTAGATGCAAAAAGATTTCAGATAAGGAGAAGTTGGAATGAACAATAGTTTAATCGAATATAGTCTCCAACTGTCTATGTTGTCGATTTTATTTTTCCAGGCACTTACTGAGTGAAGTGGAATACAAAAATAAAAAATCAAATTGATGAAGAAATACAATATTTCTACAGAATTATATTCATAATGTATTGTGAGTGCGGTAAAATATATGACTATATAGAAAGATACAAAAAGGAGATGAGAATAGTGAAGAATAAAGTTAAGGTCATTAAAGGCGATACCACACTCAAAAGAAATATTTCTGGTTGTGTTGAACGTTCATAAGAGAGTTGCAGCATATTGCAGAGTTAGTACAGATAGTAAAGACCAGCTTAACAGCTATAATTCTCAGGTAGAGCATTACACAAATTTTATAAAAAAGAATTGTGAATGGACACTGGCCGGAATTTACGCTGATGAAGCCATAACAGGTACGAAAGTTGAAAAGAGAGTGGATTTTCAAAGGCTTATTCAGGATTGTATAAATGGAGATATCGATATGGTCATTACTAAATCCATATCCAGGTTTGCCAGAAATACTTTAGATACCTTACGATATGTTAGAAAGCTAAAAGAATCTGATGTTGCAGTTTTTTTCGAAGAGGAAAATATCAATACTTTAACTATGGACGGAGAGCTACTCTTAACTATTTTTGAGTTCTGTAGCACAACAGGAAGTAGAAAATATTTCAGCCAATGTAAAAAGGTTTGAGAATGAAAATGGAAGAGGAGAACTTATTGGTTTTCAAGGCTGTTTAGGCTATGACTACGATTCGCAGACCAAAAGAATTTCCATTAATAAAAAGAAGCAGAAATAGTACGATATATTTTTAGAAGGTATATTGAAGGTGTCGGTGGAATGGTGATCTCCAGAGAACTGGAAGAACGAGGCTATTTATCACCAAGAGGATATAAAAGGTGGACTGAAACAACGGTTTTGGGGATTATCAAGAATGAGAAATACAAAGGTGATATCCTTATGGGAAAAACCTTTACGGTTGATCCTATTTCAGAAAAGGCGATTGGATAACTTTGGAGAACAAGATCAATTCTACATAGAAGATCATCATGAACCGATTATTTCTGAGGAAGATTTTTGAGAAGGCGCAGAGTATAAGACTAAGACAGGGCAAAAACAGAAATACTATAGCTAATAGTGAAGGAAAACGGGAAAAGTACTCCAGAAAATATGCTTTTAGCAGTATGTTGGAATGTGGATTTTGTGGTCATTATTTGACTAGACGGAATTGGCATTCAGGATCAGAATATAAGAAAGTAGTGTGGCAATGTGTAAATGCAACAAAAATGGGAAAAATATTGTCCGCATAGTAAAGGAATTGAAGAAGAAGCCATAGAGAAAGCTTTATGGAGAGCTATAGACAGGTATGCCATAATAAATGTAGACGTAACAAATGAGTTCTTAAAGACAGTTGAAGAAGAATTAAAAGATAATACTCTGGCGAAGGAATTGAAAAATAAGTAGTCAACTGGATAAAAATTCTAAAGAAGGAAGAGCTTGATTGAGTTAAAGGCTTAGTGAATCAATCAGCCTGGATGTTTATCAGGAAAAATATAACGAAATAGCATTAAGTAAAGAGAAGTTGGTGGAGGAAAAAGAGTTTTAGAATTAACTTTACAAGATGAAAAGGCTTTAAAAGTGTAAGACTTGAAGGGTTTAAGAAATTGTTGGAGTCTAATAAATATCTTGAAGAGTTCGATGATCTCTATTCGAAAGTATTGTGAGATAAAATTATAATTGGAGGTACTAATCGGATGGGGAGATTGATCCTGCATTGATTACGATTATCTACAAGACGGGAACGAAGGATTCACAAAGCGGGCAAGAGTTTAAGGGCAGAAGAAAAAATGCAAAAATGGTTGATGAAATGAATAATAAATTGTATCCTCAATCAAGCAACGAGGTTGAAACTTTGTGTTCCCATACTAGCGACAATGAATGTTGAGGGCTGTATGCTTACTGGAAAAGCAACTGTGATTCTCAAATTGATTAAGTAGGAATATTATAAAGGATAGAGAGAGGGTAAAATGGAAGAAATACATAATGAAGAGAGAGGCGAGAGAAGAAATTCGAATCGATCCTATAAAAGGAAGAAGCAAAGTATTGTTCATTATCTGATTCCTACTGTGCTATTTATTTCCATGCTTGTATTCGGCGGTCTGTTTCTGCGCGACTTCTTAGAGTATAAGGCTGCAAATGATGAGTATGCACAACTGGAAGAACATATCGTTGTGGAAGAAGAACCGAAAGAGGATAATAAGGGAAATGCAACGCAGGAGTCGGAAGCGGCAAAAGAGCAGGTTGATTTTTCTCATCCGAAGTTTCAAATTGACTATGATGCTTTGACAAAGATTAACAGTGATTTTTCCGCCGTGATTTATATTCCTGCACTGGGCATTAATTATCCTGTAGTACGCAGTAAGGATAATGAGGATTATCTTCACAAAACTTTTTGAAGGAAAGAGCAATTTTGCGGTGCCATTTTCTTGGATTACAACGCTAACGGCAACTATGACCAGGTAATACCTTCATCTTCGGTCGCAATATGAAAAAGTGGATCGATGTTCGGTAAGCTGAGTATTTCTGAAGGAAGAAGGTTTGGTAAATACAAATCCTATATCTTCTTGTGCAGACCGGACGGTATTTATCGTTATCGTATCTTCACTTACTATTTAACCACAACCTCGAGCGAAATTTACAATGACTTCGAGGGAGATGACGGCTATGACAGCTATATCCACTTGGTAACGAGACTCTCTTCTTATAAGGATTATCAAGAAGGAATTGTAGACTTCTCGACGCGTCCCTAAAGCTTTTTGACACTTTCAACCTGCTCAGGGACCAGCCGGTGGACAGCAGCGTTTTTATAGTACAGGGTGCTTTGGAAGAAATTTACTAATTTTTGTATTGGTATAAATGAGAATATAAATATTACTCAATTTTTAGTAGATTTCTTAAATCTTCTTATTTGCTTTATTTTTCAGGGAAATGTGCAAATAAAGAAAAGGTCCATTTTTAAAGAAGTGATTTTTAAAAAGAATGTTTAAATTTATAGAAAGATAAGTGGGTATAGAATAAAACTATAACAAGGCATATAGAAAAGGAATTAGACAGGCTTCAAAAAGACAGTTATAATCCCCAATATTCACAGTATTTCCGAGTGTACTAAGAGACTGTGAGTGAGAGAGGATTATTTTTGGGAGTGTTATGGTCTTTTATAAGAGGAAGACGCTTTTAAAGGAAGATGAAAAAGACCGGACGAGAGGAAGACAGTATAGATAGAGCCGGAGGAAAAATGGCCATTATTGAATTAAAAATATAATAAAAATCTTTCCTTCGGAGAAAGTCAGGGAAGGCGTTCACGCAGTTAGGGATGTCAGTGTAAGCATTGAGGAAGGGGATATCTTCGGTATTATCGGATACTCGGCGCGGGTAAATCCACCTTGGTTCTGTTGCATCAATCTCTTGGAAAAACCGACAAGCGGAGAGGGTTATCGTAGAAGGGAAAAAACATTACCGGCTATTCGGAGTAGAGCTCAGAGCTGTACGACGAAGAATGGGTATGATTTTCCAGCATTTCAACCTTTGAATTCTGCAGATGATGTTTGAAAATGTAGCAGCACCGCTTAAAAATCAAAAGAAGATTCAGTAAAGAAGAAATAGAGGAAAAAGATAGCAGAACTGAAAAAAGATTCTTCTCTTTCTCAAAAAGAAATCAAAGAGAAGGAAAACACCCTACTTAAAAAGCAATAAGAAACTTTCCGGAAAAGAAATAAAGGAAAGAGTGGAGAAATGCTTCGACTGACAGGCTTGGAAGACAAGGAAAAGGCCTATCCTCACAGCTATCCGGAGGACAAAAAAGCAAAAGAGTGGCCATCGCAAGAGCCCTGGTGGGAAGACCCTAAGATTCTTCTTTGCGATGAGGCAGCTTCCGCATTGGATCCGAATACCACAACGCAGATTATCAGAACTGCTCCGCTCCTTACAGGAAAAGCTGAAGCTTACGGTAGTGATGATTACGCACCAAATGGAAGTGGTGAAAAGCATTTGCAATAAAGTAGCCGTGATGGAGGAAGGAAAGATAGTAGAGGAAGGAAGCCTTGTTGAAGTATTTTTCCGAACCGAAGTCCAGTATCACTGAAGGAGTTTCGTGAGAAAACACTTTACCGAAAGGAAGCGATTGCCCTTGCGGAGAAGAACAAGAGAAATCTCTATGAACTTACCTTTATTGGAGAGAAGGCCAATGACCCGGCTATCATGGATCTGGTTCAGAAACTACCCCGTGGAAGTATCCATCCTCTTCGGCAATATCAGAAATTCTTTCCGGTGTCCCCTTTGGAACTCTTACGATCGATATGAAGGGAGAGGGAAAGGACATTTTGGACGCGGTAGCCTATCTAAAGAGCAGAGAAATCAAGGTAGAAGAGCTTGGCGGGGCAAAAGCTTGCAGGGACAAAAGTTTGATGGAGAACACCCTTTGCAAGGGGAGGGACCTGTTAGCAGGCAGAGTCCGGATAACGCTCTAAAAGCCGGAGGAGGAAAATAAGGAGAGAAAGGAGGACAAAAATATGGAATGGCTAAACAGTATATTTCAGATATGTAGCAAAGCTTTGGCCCTATATTGTGAAATCCTTGAATGAGACGCTTATCATGGTCAGCATTTCCGGTGTCTTTGCGGCACTGCTCAGTGTTCCTTGGGCATCGTCCTTGCGGTAACAAAGAAGGAGAGCTTTTATCCTTTCCGCCGCTTTACTCCATTCTTTCCAAGATTGTGAATACGGTGCGTTCTATTCCCTTCGTCATCTTGATTGCATCCATTCCTACAGCTTGTTCGTGCCATTGTGGGAACGACAATAGGGAATGAAGGGTGCCATAGTCCCCTAATTAGTGCCTGTATCCCCTTTATGGCGAAGCAGACGGAGCTTACGCTCCAAAGCATTGACAAGGGGTGATTGAGGCATACCGCGCAATGGGATTTTTCAGAATCGCTCATCATTTTCAAAGTCATGCTGAAGGGAAGGGATTTTCCGCCATCATTCAGGGCGGTGACCATTATGCTGGTCAGTCTTATCAGCTATTCGGCGGTAGCCGGATCGGTGAAGCGGAGGCGGACTCGGAGACTTTGCTATCCGATACGGTTATGGGCAAAATAAAACCGATGTTATGTTTTTAACGATAGTCATCATGCTTGTCATGGGTGTTCTTCATACAATGGGTGGGAGACAGCTTAAGTAAGCTGGTGAGCCATCGATAACTAAGATATCCGACATTTTTCGATAGGAGAAAATTTACTTTCTGCAAGCTGTTTCTAAAAACAGGGCAGGTTGATGCAGAGAAGTAAAAAGCTTATCGCGGATGAAGATATAGAATACAAGTTTAGAGGAGAAAATTATGAAAAAGAATTTTTGGCATTAGGACTTACCGTAGCACTTGCTGCAGCATCTTTAGCGGCATGCGGCGGTGCAAGCACAAAGACTACAGAGAAGGCAACGGAGGCAGGAACAGAACAGGGCAGTGAGAAGGCAACAGAAGCTGCAAAGGAAGAAAAGTCGGATTCCGGGGAGCTTCGCACCTATAAGCTCGGTGTAAACGGTTCCGACCATGAGGGGTGGGAGAAGGCAAATGAGCTTCTTCAGAAAGACAATATTAAGCTTGAGATGGTAGAGTTCAGCGATTACGTTAAACCGAATGAAGCTTTGGAGGATGGGGAAATTGATTTAAATGCTTTCCAGACCGAGATTTATTTCAATAATTTTGTGAAGGAAAGAGGCTATACCGACTTGGGTGTTCTTGCCTATACTCAGGTTGCGCCGATGGGCATTTACTCTTCCAAGTATAAGAGCTTGGATGAGGCAACAGGCCATTTGATTATCGCAATCCCGAATGATGTAACTAACGGCGGAAGAGCACTGAAGTTCCTCGAGAAGAACGGTTTCCTGACCTTGAAGAAGGAAGCGGGACTGACTCCGACCGTAATGGATATCGAAAAATACAACAAGGATGTGGAGATTGTGGAAATGGTAGCTACCCAGATTCCGGCTTCTCTTCCCGACTTATCCTTTGCCTGCATTAACAACGGTGTAGCGAAGGACGCGGGCTTTAACTCTTAAGAACGATGCCATCGTTTATGAGGGATTACAAAGGAACCGGATATGAAGAATTACTGGAACATCATTTGCGGCTAAGAAGGATCGTATTGAGAGCGAAGACTTCCAGAAGATTAAGAAGGCTTACAACTCCGATGAAGTAAAAGCAGGTTGTTTTAGAGCACTACGACGGACAGTCTATCCCGGTTTGGGACTAAGAAGAAATTCTATGTTTAGAGTATTGAGGGTTCGATGAAACCTGAGGAGGAGCTTTGCTCCTCCTATTTTAAAAGAAGAAACGGAGGGAAAAATATGGGAAAGCTGAGGAATAGAAGAAGCGCAGCTTTCGGATAGGGAAGAAAAATTGCAAAAAGTAGAGAAAGAAGGGAAGCTCTTTCAGGGACCTGGCACTGGCTATTCACAAAAACCGGAGGTTAGTAACTATGAGTTTTTTGCGTCGGAAGAGTTGTCGAAGACGCTTTCCTCCTTCGGTTTTTCTGTGGAGATGCCTGCAGCAGGACACCGGACCGGATTCGCGGCAAGTTATAAGAGTAAGAAAAAGGGACCGGTTGTAGCGTTCCTTGCGGAATATGATGCCTTGGAGGGCCTGGGACACGGTTGTGGGCACAACCTTTTTCGGAACGACTGCCTCTCTTTCCGCTGTTGCTCTTAAAGAAGTGATTGACGAAGTGGGCGGTGAAATCCGTGTTTACGGGACACCTGGAGAAGAAGGAGGCGAGGAAGGCTCTGCAAAAGGCTCTTTTGTGAGAGAGGGTTATTTTAAAGATGTGGATTTCGCTCTTTGCGCCCACCCGGCGGATGAGCACAAGAGGACCGGAAGAAACCTGGGCTGTGTTCCAGTGGACATCGAGTTTTGGGGAAAAGTCCGCCCATGCAGCGGAGGAGCCGGAAGAGGGAATCAATGCCTTGGATGCACTCATTCAGACCTATAATTCCATCAATGCTTTAAGACAGCATTTGACCGATGATACCCAGAATTCATGGCGTTATTCTTTCCGGCGGTACCGCTCCGAATGTCGTACCGGACTATGCCCATGCGAGATTTTATCTCCCGCACCAGTGCAAAGCCGAGCCTTGAGGCCTTATATAAGAAGGTGGAAAATGTTGTGGCCGGCTCCGCCCTTTCTATGGGAGCGAAGGGAAGGATGAAAGGCTTATCAGAATTGGGTGGAAAAATATAGTGCCTACCCTTCCTTTTGATGACCTCTATGAGAAAGCATTTGAACCGCTTTGGTGAGAAGTTTACTCCCTGTGATTGGAAGGCACTGCAAATGGGATCTTCCGATGTGGGAAATGTTTTGCAGGTGGTGCCTACCATCCAGCCGAGCATTTGCATCAGCAAAAAGAAAATTCCGGCACTGCCCCGAATTTGTGAAGGCATCCTGCTCGAGCCTTGGTCTTGCATCTATTTTGCTCGGTGCCAAGGTCTTGGCCTTTTACAGCTCTTGAGCTTCTGGGCAGCCGGAGATCTTGAAGAAAATCAAGGCGGAACATAAGGAACAGGTAAAGAGACAGCTGGAGTTTTAGGAGGCTTAGGATATTTGTTATGCTATTTTTCTAAAAAGAGATGCTAAAGAGATACTACAAAGATATTAGAGACATACGATTCTTTTCTTAGGGGTTATAGGACAAAAACGTGTTGATGAAAACCGCTCTACAGCTAGATAAATAAAGGCTGTAGGGGCGGTTCAATCTTTCAAAACAACTTTAGAGAATTGGACAAAAACGTGTTGATAAAAAATGCTGTGAAGTCCTTGTGCAGTAACGAGTTATGAGGTTTAATCTTCCTTGAAACCATACTCCTTGGAGGAAGATGAAATGAATCAAATAAATTGCCCTATTTTGCGGAAAGAGATGTGTTAAATCAGGAAGACAATGCCGGCTCTCAAAGGTGGTTATGCAAAGCATGTAAGAGTTCTTTCACGCATAAGATTGATAATAACTCAAAGGAATTGAAGAGCTTTTTAGAGTGGCTATTCGGCAAAGAGGCACAATCCACCATGCCTGGAGAAGGGAAGGAGTTTCAGAAGAAAACTGCTAAATTTTGGGATATATGGACAATGCCTCCTAAGATAGAAATCTCCGAGGGATGTCTTATTTTTTTAGATGGTATATATCTTGGGCGAAAGGCATGTATACTCATTTGCTGTGATGAAAAAATGTGCTTGGATGGTACCTCTGCAGGATATGAACATGCAGGTGCATGGATCGCTCTTATGAAGCGTATAGCAGAACCAAGAATGGTTGTTTCAGACGGGGAACCGGCTTTGGAAAAAGCACTAAAGCAAATATGGCCTAATGCCAAGCATCAAAGGTGTATATTCCATGTGTTCTGTCAGATAAGCGTTCATACAACTTCAAGGCCAAATACTATGGCGGGTATGGAACTTTATTCTTTGGCTAAAGATCTCTTAAAAATAGAAAACAAAAACGAAGGGTGGAAACTGGGTGAAACGCTTTGTGGACTGGATTAAGAAATGCCAGGAATTCCTTAGTGCAATGACTATAGATGAGTATGGGAATAAAAGACCAACACATGAAAGACTACTAAAAAGCAGAAAGGTCCTTACTAAGACTCATTCGAGAGAATACTCTATTTACATATCTTGATGATGAATTAACTACTAGTTTTTCTACGCCATCAACGAATAATAGAATAGAGGGTGGCATTAATTCGCGTCTTAGGGAAATGCTAAGAAATCATAGAGGGTTATCGATAGAAAGAAGAATAAAAGCGGTCTTCTGGTGGTGTTATATACACTCTCAGAGCCGCTTTCTTCGACTGTGAAATATTAAATATAATGCCAACTGATAAAAAGCATTGCAAGGCTTTATAAAAAGATGAATGAGAAACAGAGGTTAGAAAAAAGCCTTTCCATTTGGGGTGATGCTATTGTGTGGAGCGATCTCCATAACGAGAATAAAACATTCATTGATTGGGATTAGCCATCAACACGTTTTGTCCTATAACTCTTTTCTTAGAAAGAGAGTCTTTTACCTAAAAAACACTGTACAATCCCAATAAACAGGGAAGTACAGTGTTTTTTACTCGTAATCTGAGCGAAGCACATAACATCTTATTCTGTATGCGTAATGGGAATACTGCCTGTGATGTCTTATTTTGCAACAGGTAAAAATACGAAAAAGATTATATTCTTTTTCAACTTATTGTCTTCACTTAAATTAACTGAAACTCTTTCAAGAGAGATTTTCTATAGGATTTATCTTTGGAAGCTTTGGCGAGGTCATCAGATACGTCCTTCTTCGACCAAGATTCCCATCAATTTAGCCATGGTGTCCTCACTTTTTTCAAGTCCTTCAGCTAGACCCTTAGCCATTCCTTCCTCTGTTCCTTCTTTTTTCCATTGTCTCTTTAAACGATCATAGTATGTAGTCATGACTTTTTCGTCTCCTTTCTCTAAGTTCTCTCGCAATTTTTAGCTTTGAAACCCTCTTGGCAAGTATTTTTTGAATGCATTTTTAGGATCCGCAGTATAAAAATCTTCTATCAACTTACCTAGCTCATTACTGCTACTTTTACTGGTATTCACATAGATAATATTTGTTTGGTCCGGAAAAACTGCTCCGGATTCTTTAATGATTCTGGAAATGTGATAGATTTGTTTATTCCCTTTCAAAACATCTCGACTACAAATAAATATAACATAGCTTTCCGGTAAATAATCAAAAAGATTTTCCTTTTTTAGAAATATTCATATCAATAAGTCCGGAATGATAGCGTGCTCGTTTTGGACTGGCACCTAGAGAGTCATTTTGCAGTTCAATATTGTAAATGGTTCCCTTTTTATCCGTACAAAGGCAATCAAGAACCAAAGAGCGTCCTTCCAAGTTCTTTAAATCGCTTTGAATACTTTGGCTTTTCACACTTAGTTCCGGTTTTTTTCTAAAAATGGTTTGGAGAATAAATTCCGTGCATTTTTACATCCTTTAAAAACGACTCGCATAAAAAAATATCATCCATAAGAATGAGTTCGGCTAAGAACTTTCGCTTTCAAATCCAGTTCTGTGGAGAATTTTAAATTGCTACTTTTTTTAGACATAGAACAGCTCCTTTCAAAAAGGATAGAATGAGAATGGTGGTAGAGAAAATTGAATAGTATAGAGCGATAGAATTCTTGGTATTCATTATACCAAGGGTGTTAGTAATCTCCTATACTCCATATTCGGATATGGTTCTGTACGAAGAGTTGAGGAACGACGGAAAAACAATGAAGAGGCTCTTTTGCTTCTTCTTGTTTGAATTGTAAAAAGTGCTATAATTATTCCAAATATAAACAAAAATAATAATGAAAAATGCATAAAAACAATGAGTATGCAACTAAATTAATAGGGTTGCTTATACTGAAACAGAGAACAGGAATTTGTAGAATTATGCGGAGCGGTTTAGAACTTTGGGCGAAAAAGAAAGAAAAGGATGGCATTTTTACTGAGCTGTCTTTAAAGCAACATCTGGAAGACACAAGGAGATAATGGGACTTCTATGAGGAACACTGGCTTTCAGAGGGACAAAGAATATATATTGCCAATTCCATGAAGATAGAAGAAGATGCCGCTAAATCCTTGACCATGTTTATTGGGGCAATACATGATATCGGAAAGGCTACCCGGCATTTCAGATTCAAAGAGGATTTCAAAAATTCTGAGGATCTGGACCTGCTTTTTGATGGAGAGTTGGAACGTGAAGGTTTTTCTGGAATCAAAGGTTTGGAGCTAACCGATCGAGGGAAAAACTCCCCATGCCTATGCAGGAGAAGTGATTTGCCGTTTAGCGGGTATCAACAGAGGAATTGCCTCTATCATAGGATCCCATCATGGAGTTCCTATGAAGGAAAACTATAGTCTTAAGTCCTATGTTGAAGCTTATACCGCCAACTTTTATCAGGAAGAAAAAGAAGATTCTCCAATATACAAAAAATGGAAAGCGACACAAGAGGAGCTACTTTCCTGGGCATTAGAGAGCTGCGGTTATCAAAAATGTAGAGGATATTCCTAGATGTTCCAAACCGACGCAACTCTTACTTTCCGGACTTTTAATTATGGCGGATTGGATAGCCAGTAATGAGGAATATTTTCCTTTATTTTCTTTACAGAATGAAGTTGATCATGAGTTGGATGATGCTACAGTAAATCAAAGAAGATAGGAAGAAAGAAGGAACACAAATAAGTGAGAGGGGTGGAATCGGCCTGGCTAAAATGGACGCAGAATCAAACATGGGAAGCGAAGCAGCTTTTTGATGCGAATCAGTCTTATCAGAATTCCTTTCACTTTATGCCTAGAGACTTTCAAGAAAAAGTTTTTACAGAGATTGCCGGGGCTGAGGACATCGGCTTAGTGATTCTGGAGGCTCCCATGGGCTGCGGAAAAACAGAGGCAGCTTTAATGACTGCGGAACAATTGGCGGGAAAGCAGCAATGTGCCGGAGTTTTCTTTGGACTTCCTACACAAGCCAGTTCCAACGGCATTTTTCCGAGAGTGGAGTCCTGGGTAGATTCCCTTGGGCAAAAAAATCAAGAGAAATTATCTCTTCGCCTATCTCATGGAAAGGCAGCTTTAAATGAAGAATTTCAAACATTGTCCAGAAACTACAGCGAGGGAATAGATCTGGATGGGGAAAAAACGCAGTATGTTTATGTGAATGAATGGTTTTCCGGGAGAAAGAAGGCCATGCTGGATGATTTTATAGTAGGAACTGTAGATCATTTACTCCTTATGGCTTTAAAAAACAAAAAGCACCTTATGCTCCGACATTTGGGATTTAGCAAGAAAAGTTGTCATCATTGACGAGGTTCACGCCTATGATGCTTATATGGGGCAGTACCTCTACATGGTTTTACAATGGCTTGGAGCCTATAAAGTGCCAACCATTATCTTATCCGCGACTTTACCTATAGAACGAAGAAAAAGACTTAATGAAGTATTACTTGAAAGGAAGAGGGCATTAAGGAGAAAAGAAATAGGAACTTTGATTTCCTTAAGACAGAGAAGTATCCCTGCTTACCTTTAGTAAAGGAAGTGAGGTTGAATCTTTTTCAGACTTTCAAGAAGAGACAGAAAAAGAGTTGAACTTTATCCTTTGAACGATGAAAGTTTAGTAGATACCGTAAAAGAGTCTTAGTAAAAAATGGAGCGGTCATAGGCATTATTGTAAATACGGTTGGGCAGGGCGCAGAAAATCACAAAGAGACTTATTAGCAGCTTTTTCAGGAGGAAGAAGTCCATCTATTGCATTCTCGATTTATCGATACGGATCGCATCAAAAAGAAGAGGAATTACTCAAAAATCGGGAAAAATGCAGAGAGACCCTAAGCGTTTTATCGTAGTAGGAACCCAGGTAATAGAGCAGTCTTTAGACATTGATTTTGATGTAATGATTAGTGATTTATGCCCTGTGGATCTTTTAATTCAGCGAATAGGCCGACTTCATAGGCATAAGATAGAAAGGCCTAAGGAACATAGTGAAGCGAGACTTTATCTTATGGGAATAAGTGAGAGCTTTGACTTTGAAAAAGGATCAAGGAGGGTTTATGGAGATTATTTACTCATTAAAACTCAATGTTCTTTAGGAAATAGCATTTCTATCCCAAAGGATATTTCTCCCTTGTGCAGGAAGTATATGGAGACAAGGATCCTGCTTTAGCCCCTGAGTTACTGAAGAAATATGAGGAGGTAAAAAGAAACAGAAAGAAATCTTAGACAAGCAAAAAAAGAAAAAGCTGAAGGATTTCAACTTAGATAAAGCCTAAATTGGAGTGTTCGGAAGAAATTAGCTTAGATGGATTATTGGATAATGATTTCCCTATAGATTCAGAAGAACTATGTCAGGCCAAGGTTCGAGATATCGGTTCTTCCATAGAGTGATAGCAGTAAAAGAAAAATTGGGTGCAGGATATGGATTTTTTTCAAGAGAGAAAGGACATTTCAGAAGAGCTTTCTAAAGCATCTATTGCAAAAAAGCTGGCTAGCCAAACTTTAAGACTTGGAGAGAGTATTATTCATATGGAAAGGGAAAAAGAAGATGACAAAGAAGAGGGAGCTCATCCGTTATTTAGAGGATTATAACAGACGGGAACTTCCGGAGTGGCAGAATGGAAGCGTGGTTAAAGGGAAGTTTGAGGCTTGATGTTGACGAGAATAATAACTTTCCCTTAAAAAATATCGTTTTACATTACGATGAAAAAATTTGGCTTGCAGTGGCATAAGAAGGAGGTGTAAAAGCTTGAGCCGATTTAATTTATTGAGGAAAACTGGATTCGAGTTTTGGAAGAGGGAAATGAAAGAAGTATCCCTCATTACCCTTTTTGAAAATGCGGAAAAAGTACCGTTGCTTGGCAGGGGAGATGGCGACGCAGGATTTTTGCAATGCTGCGATTCCTATTAGCAGTATTGCATACCGTGTTCTCCCGGGTAAATGCGGATGGAGAAGCCTATGACTTTTTAGAAATTGACGAGAAATTTCGACAAAAGGAGGCCGTTTCCGAGGATGACGAAGAGGAATATAATGATGCCCTCATGGAAACGTGGAAAACTCTGTGGCAAAGAGGCAAATTCCCTTCAGCAGTTAGGAAATATTTGGAGGCTTGGAAAGATCATTTTTACCTGCTGGATGAGAGATATCCTTTTTTTATCAGGTGACGAAGGAAGAGATTTTATCTAGAATGAAAGGCGGTAAAAATCCCAGTTCTATTTCCGGTAAGAATCTGAACAGAAATATATCAGAAAGCGATAATAAGGTAGCTTTATTTTCTCCAATGACTATTGAATACAAGAGTAAAATGAAGGAAGGAGAGTTTGCACGATGGCTTCTTATGCTTCAAGGCTATATTGGTCTTTCCGATAAAGCAATCGTTGGAGAGGAAAAGTATAAAGCATCTAAAGGGTGGCTATTTGATATTGGCGGTATTTTTCTGAATGGAGACACACTGTTTGAAACCCTAATGCTTAATCTGAAAATAGTAGTAAAATCCGTGGGAGATATATTGCCGATACAAAGGCCTTGCTGGGAGTATTCCGGAGCAGAAAATATAGATAGGAGCTTCCTGGGAATAGCAGATAATCTTGCAGAACTATATACCAATTGGAGTAGGGCATCTTTGCTTCATCCAGCAATAGATTTTTCGAAAGATATTAAACTTGACATTGTAAAGCTTCCGGAGCTGGATCATAGAATGACGGAAATAGAGCCAATGACTTTATGGAAATATAATGATTCAGGAGAAAATAAAAACTTCTATACACCGAGAAAATACCGTCCCGGTCAGGCTTTATGGAGATCTTTTGGTTTAATTACTGTACCTTCAGATTTATCGGAAAATGGTAGGGAACCAGGGAATTATTACTTGGCTTTCAAAGATAGAAAAAGTATATCCAAAAATCCTCGAGTTAAATTTCTGCTGTCGGAATGCAGGATGATGGAAATGCAACTTCTTGGGTACCGAGTAAATGAAATGATAGATGACCTTGCTTTGCATGAGATTGTATTATTTGAGAAAGGAAAAGAAGGCTGGGTTATGCGTATCAAGGAACTTGTGGAAGATACGAAGGAAGTAGTTGGCTTTATCTACAAGGGGTTTTTAAAAAGATATGTATGATATTAGAAATACAAAAAGTCTGTAGAGGAAGAATTAGAACAAGCTTATTTTTGGTCTGGATAAAGCGTTTAGAGATTGGCTTAGTGGAATTGATGAGTCCAGTTCTAAAGAAGATAAGATTAAGGAGTGGAAAGAATTACTATTCTTTTTCCATGAAAAGAACGAGCCCTTGAAAAAAAGTAAATGAATGTAGGCAAAGGGATATTAAAAGGAATATATGAGGAAAAATGCAAAAGGCGTTAAAAAAATATCTTTACTGCGTATGAACATTTTCTCATTAGACTAAAAGAAAAAAATTAAATCAAGAATAGGAGGAACTATGGATGAAGAAAGAAAAATCAGTAGATGCGGTGATGAGAAAGATCATTGCAGAAATTGAGCCTATCAAAACCCTTGGAAGTGGAAAAAGCCATATTGGCAGGAATTAGAGATTCAATAGGAAAAAGAACTGACTAATGCTCCACAGGTTTTGGCCCTTGCTTTTTTGCAAATCTCCCAGAGGAATATCTGGGGGATAAAGCGAGGATAACAGCAGAGGAAAATGCGATTTATTTAAGTTTACAAATTTATGCTTTAATGCAGCAGGGCTCCTCAAAGTTGGAAGAGGAGAGGAAAAAAATCTACTAGAAATATCGGAGAAAGCTTACGGGCTCTTCGTGGAGATGAAAAGTAAGACAAAAGCTATGGATGAGCGCTTTAATACTATGGTTACAGCCGGAAGTTTTGAGGAGTTATCCCACTACCTTAGACAAATGATAAAAAAATTTTTAAAAGGCAAATGCAGCAAATCCATCCGTGAATTACCCTAAATTGGCAAATGATTTGTTCTGGATGCAAAAAAAGGTAAGCAGGACAATATCCTGATGGATTGGGCAAGAGCCTATTATCAATCATTTCAAAAAAAGTACTGTAGAAAAAGGAGAACACAAATGAGTAAAAGAAAAAGTTATTTTTAGACATCCATGTAATTCAAACCCTTCCACCCTCTAATATCAATAGAGATGATACAGGTAGTCCCAAGACGGCGGTTTATGGAGGCGTAAGAAGAGCAAGAGTTAGTTCCCAGTCATGGAAGAAAGCAATGCGAGATTACTTTAAGAAAAAAACGGAAATCTATCCAATGTGGGAGTTCGTAGCTTGGATGTAGTAAATTTTTCTTGCAGAAAAAAATCAGAGAACTTAAACCGGAACTTTCCATGGAGGATGCAGTCAATAAATCTGTAAAGACTTTTAATGCAGCAGGAATTTCCACAACGAAAGATAACAGAGTAAAAGCTTTATTTTTTTCTTAGGGAAAGAACAGGCTGATAATTTGGCAAAAGAAGCCACTAAGGACAATTTAGACAAGAAAGCACTTCAGGAGATCTTAAATAGTAATATCGCTGTTGATATTGCCTTGTTTGGTCGAATGGTAGCAGATGATGCAAGCTTAAATGAAGATGCTTCTGCTCAAATTGCCCATGCTATTTCTACCCATGGAGTACAATCTGAGTTTGATTTTTATACAGCTTTAGACGATTTGTCAAAAGAGGATCAGTCCGGGGCAGGAATGTTAGGTACTATAGAATACAATTCTTCAACCTTATATCGATATGGCAATGTTGCATTACATGAATTTTATCGTCAATTAGATAAAAAAATAAAGGTCAAACCATTGAAGCAATTAAGCTATTTGTGGAAGCCTTCTTAAATTCTCTTCCTACAGGAAAGATTAATAGCTTTGCAAACCAGACAGTGCCGGCTTCCGTTGTGGTATCCTTAAGGAAAGATCGCCCGGTAAGTTTTGTTAGTGCGTTTGAGACAGCGATTAAAACAAAATTATCGCAGGAAGGCTTTGTAAATGAGTCTATAGAAGCTATGTTTAAAGAGTATAAGAACGTGCAACGATTTGTAGAAAAAGCCGGAAATGTCGTTTTACCTCAACTTATCTGAGGGGCATTCCTTAGAAGGTGCAAAAGAGGAACTTAGTTTGTCTGATTTGTTACATGATTTAGGAGAAGAATTAGATAATCGTTTATAAGGAGAAGAGGATGAAGACTATTTTGCTGAAATTTGCAGGACCCCTTCAGTCCTATGGAACATCTTCTCATTTTGAGACTCGTTATACCGAATACTATCCGTCTAAAAGCGCAGTGATAGGGCTATTGGCAGCTTGTTTAGGCTATAGACGAGATGAGGCAGAGAATCTAAGAGAGTTATCTAAACTGAAATTTGCAGTACGGATAGACCAAGATGGGACTTTATTGAGAGATTACCATATTGCTAGATCCCATAAGGACACGGGAGCTGAATTAAGAACATACGTAACAAACCGTTATTACTTGGAGGATGCTCTGTTTGTTGTTGCCCTTTCCGGTATGGATGAATTGATAGATACTCTTACAAAAAGCCATCAAATCCCCTTATTTTCAGCCTTTTATGGGGAGACGATCCCTGCCTGTTCCAGTAGATTTTTTTCTTAGGAGTAAGTGCAGAAGATATTCTGGATAGCCTTAGAAATTTGCCTTGGCAGGCGGCTCCTTGGTATAAAAAAAGAAGAGAAAGCAAGGCATTGGAGAGAAAATTTCTCTGGAAGTTTATGCGGATGAAGAGATATTAAAAGATGAAAAATTTCCAGGTCGAAGCTTAGAAGGGATATTCCTATTTCTTTTTCGCAGAAGGGAAGACAGTTTGCCTTTAGGCAGGAAGCTTGTATTTCTATCGGAGTTTTAAGCGGGATAGAGAAAGACTTAGGAGTAGGAAATACAGAACATGACGTTTTTTTCAACATTGGAGGGGGCATAATGTATCTTTCAAGAGTGGAAATAGATAGAGAGAACCGGAGAAAAATCCGAGACTTGACCCATTTGGGGGCATATCATAGCTGGGTGGAAGATTCTTTTGTAGGACAAATTTCGATGTTGGAACGCTCAAGAAAACTATGGAGAATCGATAGCATTCAGGGAAGACAATATTTGCTTATTCTAAGCGAAGAAAAGCCTTCCTTAAAGGCTTTAGAAAAATATGGTGTGGATGGTAGTGGGGAAACAAAATCCTACGATTCTTTTTTGGCGAGTATTCAAGAAGGGAAAAAAGTACCGTTTTCGTACCACTTTAAACCCGGTTGTAGCAAGCCTATTGAAGGAGAGAAACGCTGGAAAGCCTGTACCCCTTCTCACCATTGAAAACCAGAGTCGGTTTCTCTTAGATAGGGGCGGAAAAAATGGATTTTCTTTGAATTCAGATGACTTCGTGATTAAGGAAAGAAAGTTTGAAACGCTGAAAAAGAAAGGAATGAAGGATACGCCTATTTCTCAAGTAAGCTATGAAGGAATCCTGACCGTTATTGATGCTGAGCAATTCAGGAAGGCATTATGTGATGGTATTGGAAAGAAAAAAGGCTTATGGTTGTGGTTTATTAACTGTGATACCGGTATAAAAAAATATGAATAAGAATCGTGATGTGTATGTAAAGAAAGTAGAGTTAAATGAACTTCCCAGAATTGGAGATCGTGTCAGTTTTATTTATGTAGAGCATGCTAAAATTCACCGTCAAGATTCTTCTATTACTGTTGCAGACCAGCATGGTATTGTTCGAGTACCGGTTTCTATGATCGGCATTTTTATGCTGGGACCGGGAACGGATATCTCTCATAGAGCAATGGAGCTTTTGGGAGATACCGGTACCAGCGTTCTATGGACAGGAGAAAGAGGAGTGAGACAGTATGCCCATGGGAGGGCTCTGTCTCATTCCTCTCGTTTCTTAGAAAAACAAGCCGGTTTGGTGAGTAATACACGAAGCCGATTAGAGATTGCCAGAAAAAAATGTATCAGATGCGCTTTGCAGGAGAAGATGTTTCGAAATTAACCATGCAGCAGTTACGTGGTAGAGAAGGTGCCAGAATCAGAACAGTTTATCGAAATATGTCCAAGGAATATCATGTGTCTTGGGATAAAAGGGATTATGATCCGGAGGATTTTTGATGCAACACCGATAAATCAAGCCTTATCAGTTGCTAATGTTGCATTATACGGATTGGCTTACAGTGTGATTGTTGCCTTGGGACTTTCTCCGGGATTGGGATTTGTGCATACAGGACATGACTTGTCCTTTGTATATGATATTGCCGATTTGTATAAGGCCTGGACCTCGATTCCGGTAGCCTTTCAGACAGTTTCAGAATGTTTGGAAGAAGAGGATCTTCCACGAGAAGTTCGCAAAAATGAGAGATATTTTTACAGAGACGAAAACTATTGGAACGAATGGTTAAGGATATTCAAAAATTTGCTGGAGGTAGAAGAAGATCAATTCTTTGAAGTTGACAGTATTAGTTTATGGGATGATAAGGAAAGGCTTGTTTCTTACAGGGGTAAATTATAGTGAGGATTCATCATGCCGATGACAGTGATTACTTTATCCAAGGTCAGTAATTCTCTTAAGGGAGATTTATCTAAGTGGATGCAAGAAATTGCTACCGGAGTTTATATTGGAAATTTTAATTCGAAAATAAGAGATAAACTGTGGGAACGAATTCAAGATGCTGTGGGAAGCGGAGAAGCAACGATATCTTACCCTATGAGAAATGAACTTGGATATACTTTCAATACCTTAAATACCAGGAGAGAAATATATGATAGTGATGGAATACCATTGATTTGTTTTCCCTTGGAAACAGATCCGGAAGGAGATAATGAAGGAATAAAGGAAGGTTTTAGTAATGCCAGCAAATACTATAAAGCCAGAAAATTTGCGAATAACCATAGTGGCGAAAAGAAAGAGTGCTATGCTTTTCTGGATTTGGAAACAGATGGTTTAAATGAACATAGCAATAGTATTATCGAAATAGGGGCAGTAAAAAGTAATGCAGGGTTCCGATATTTTAGAATACCATTCTTTGCTGGAATATGAGGGAGAGCTACCAAATGATATTACAGGATTAACAGGTATAACTACAGACCTTTTAAAAAGGGAAGGCAGAAAAAGTTGAGATTGTATTGAAAGAGGTATTGGATTTTTTTAGAAGGGGCAATTATTGTCGGATATAACATTGCCTTTGACCTTCGTTTCTTGAATGCTATTTTACAAAAAAATGGTATGGAAAACTTGCATAATTCTTCTATTGATTTAATGAGGATAATAAAAAAAGAAAAAGCCATTTCAGAAAAAAACTATAAGCTGGAAACTTCGCTACAAAGTTATGGCATACAAAATGAGCAGTTGCATAGGGCCTTGGAAGATGCTAAATTGACTTATGAATTGGCAACAAAAAGTGAATGGATTTTGTCAACATCTGTCGTAAGGCTCTTTATTTTAGGGATCTTTAAGTATTTGTCCCGCGTATGCGAGATGATCCTGCCATAGTGCACTACATGACAAAGGGCGATACATTTGTCCCGCGTATGCGGGGATGATCCTCAAGGCAAGGCTTAAGGACTACGGGCTAGATGATTTGTCCCGCGTATGCGGGATGATCCTAAAAATTCCCTGAACGCTGGCACGTCCAAGGATTTGTCCCGCGTATGCGAGATGATCCCTAATTGCTAAAGGATTTAGTTATCTAAATTTGATTTGTCCCGCGTATGCGAGGGATGATCCCTACGGTACTGGACAATGCGAATAAGGCATATCATTTGTCCCGCGTATGCGGGATGATCCTTGTTAGACCGAGAAACTGGCGAGATTATTTGGTTGTCCCGCGTATGCGGGATGATCCTCGGTTACGAAGAAAAGGCTACACCACGAAACTATTTGTCCCGCGTATGCGAGATGATCCTATTGCGTAAAGCACTCGGATTTTAAAAACGGTATTTGTCCCGCGTATGCGGGGATGATCCCTCATGCTTTCCACCTTTCTTTTATAGTCCTTCATTTGTCCCGCGTATGCGGGGATGATCCCCACACCACTCCACTTTAGAAACAGGTATGTTAATTTGTCCCGCGTATGCGGGATGATCCTAAAGAGCATAGCGAAAGCGCTCCGTATGTATGATTTGTCCCGCGTATGCGGGGATGATCCTCGGAGTCGTTGCGTTGTGAGTATTTAAGTTATATTTGTCCCGCGTATGCGGGGATGATCCCGTGGTTATCACAACAAGCAAGACTTTTAAAAAATTTGTCCCGCGTATGCGAGGGATGATCCCTCTGTCAGAACCGAAAAACAGTGTGATATTCTGATTTGTCCCGCGTATGCGGGAGATGATCCCATTTTACGTCATTTATTGCATAGGTTATTAGTATTTGTCCCGCGTATGCGGGATGATCCCAGTCCATCACTTCACCTGACCTATCTACCTTCATTTGTCCCGCGTATGCGGGAGATGATCCCATTTTACGTCATTTATTGCATAGGTTATTAGTATTTGTCCCGCGTATGCGGGAGATGATCCTGATAATAGCGACATCATGAAATATAATTATATATTTGTCCCGCGTATGCGAGGGATGATCCTAGTCATTTTGAACGGCTTTTTATCCAACACCCAAATTTGTCCCGCGTATGCGGGGATGATCCTGTCCTTGCCGTTCTCAGCCATAATCTTGTCAAATTTGTCCCGCGTATGCGGGGATGATCCTTTCAGAAGGTGGTTCGATTCTGTGAAACAAATATTTGTCCCGCGTATGCGGGGATGATCCTGTTTCAGAGTTTAATAAGATGTTGGCGAAAAAATTTGTCCCGCGTATGCGGGGATGATCCCAATTGTATCATCGTTGATTTTATTTACACTGGATTTGTCCCGCGTATGCGGGGATGATCCTGCCAGGACGAAAAAAGCCCTAGAATGCGTTTTATTTGTCCCGCGTATGCGGGGATGATCCTAAAGTGTGGGGTGGTTAAGCCCCACATTGGACATTTGTCCCGCGTATGCGAGGGATGATCCCAGAGATTAAGAAATCTGTGGAGGAGGCTGTAAATTTGTCCCGCGTATGCGGGGTGATCCCATCTGGCACCAGTATGCACCGTTTAATCCATAATTTGTCCCGCGTATGCGGGGGTGATCCTGAGTAGAGTCGAAAAGAGAACGCTATAGTTATATTTGTCCCGCGTATGCGGGGATGATCCCACGCCAATCGAGGGAAAAACAATTACACCAAAATTTGTCCCGCGTATGCGGGGATGATCCTATGGTATAGAATGTTAAATATGTTCGAGTTCTTCGGACATACAATCAAGAATAGCGTAGTCGCTTTCTCCCCCTATCCCTCCTTCAATCTTGCCTCTATTATCAGCCTCAACTACAAAGCACTGTCTTTCCCCTTGTTGGGTTACATCAACAACCACTCCAGTAATATTCTTCTTTTTTTACTCTAACCTTATCAAATAACTTAAACATTCCATTAACCTCCTATCCTATAAGCGGTTATAAATCTCGGCATAGCGCCACTCTTGTCTATTCTCCAAACAGTTCTAAACATCCTTTTTTTTCTACCGACGCCAAGCATCATTGGGATTGTATACTGCTGTCCTCCTTCTGGCAAGACTTCCGTAGTTTCTATTTTGATTTGTCCCGTGTATGCGGGGGTGATCCCACTTTCTCCTTTCAATATCGGGACTATATGAGAAAGATACGAAACCGTCAGCTTGAACGTGCTGAAAAACTTGTGGAAAATCCTTCTTCTCTAAACAAAAAAACTGCCGAACGATCCCAAGCGTTTTATCCGTCAAGACCACTGTACTTCTGACGGTGAGCTTGCAGACAAGATGATTCCTTTGATAGATGAAGATGTTGCCACAGAGGAGGAACGCTATGACGGTTTCCATGCCATATGTACAAACCTAGAAGATGATGTAGCAACGATTATAAGTATCAATCAAAAGCGATGGCAGATTGAAGAATGCTTTCGGATTATGAAGAGTGAATTCCAAGTCAGACCCGTATATCTTAGCAGAAAAGATCGAATCACAGTACATTCCATTACCTGCTTCACTGCGCTGATTCTTTTATCGTATTCTGGAGAAGAAGTTAGGTGAGAGTTATACCACTGAAAGCATTATAAGAACACTGAAAAGAAATGAACATGCTGATAGCTTCCGGGGAAGGATATATCCCGGAGTATACCCGAACCGACCTTACAGATAAACTCCACGACACATTTGGTTTCAGAACGGATTACAAGATTGTACCTCAAAGAGAAATAAAAATTTTTGACCGTAACAAGAAAGTAGAAATATTGCTAGAATTCAGAAAGAAAATAAGAGTTCATAAATGGCGTTATTACGCCGTTTATGAGCCCTTGAATCTTGATAAACTGTCGAAATTAGAATTGTATCTCACCTAGTACCACTTTACAACATCAACTTACAAAAACCCATCTTTCTCGAATCAGTCTATTTTTCGTTATAAACTCTGAATGCCATGGAGAAATTTGTTCGGAGTATGCTGGGTGATTTGCATTCTTATTCTTAACGAGTATCGCTCGTATAGCGTGTGGTATCTCGTTTTGTACAAAAGATAGATATTAGTAGCAGTATTATATCTGAGAAGTTTTGATGGTATACTGTACAGATAGTAGTAAAAAGTGCTATTCGAGTTGTTTATCAAGGAGGAGCATATGACGAAAATGGAAGTAAAACAGAAAGTGGAAAAAGTTGCTTACGGCCAACAGTCTTTGTCCGGAAGGCAGAGAAGCGGTGCAAGCCTATCTGGAGGCCTATGGAACTGCGGACGAAAAGGAGTAAAGTAGAAGCGCTTTTAAAAGGAACTGGAAGAGGACATCACAAGCATTGATGATTTAATTGCTTTTGCGGGAAGCGAGCATGGAAGGCAGATTTTTGGTGAAGAGAAGGCCGCAGCCATTTTGAAGGCTGCCAAGGAAGCAAAGGAAAAGGGCGAGGAGACTTGCATTTGCGAGGCGTGTCAAATCGCTAAGCTAATTTTAGCTAATAAGACTGCATTGCTTTCCTAAAAAAAGACGCTGCAACCCCGATGCCCATTGCAAAAATGCGGTATCGGGGATTTTTATAAAAATTGTAGTTTGTTTCTATATAAAAAGTCCTTGAGAAAAATACAAATCCTTGCTATATTGTGTTGGTGCCAATTAACGGACACAAGATTTTTGTATTTTAGGGGATTCCTTCCGTATTAAAAAGACACCCTTTTACAGCCCTGTTTACTGCTTAAAGCTGTATTTTTTTTGCCATTCTACCCGATTTTAGAAAATATTTTTTCAAAAAAACTGCTTGGTCTGTTGAAGCAGAATAAGTATTTTTAAAGTAATTGGGAGGGCGAAAAAAATAAGGCAAGGAATACTGCACAAACGCGCATCACTGGAAAAATCGTAGGCAAGCGTAAAGAATGGATTACAAAATCGAGTGTACATCAGATAAAGAAAGCGGTTTAAATGAAAACAATCATTAAGAGGGGACTCGGAGAAGAGGATTACAGAGGAGAGAAGATTGAAAAAGCTATGGAGAAGGCCTTTCTCTCGGAGGGAATTAAAGTAGAGGCGGAGAAGCTCCATTTTCTTTTGGGAAAGGTGGAGGAGGCTCTGGAGGATAAGTTCCGTGTTTCTGTGGAGGAAATTCAAAATGCGGTAGAGGAAGCCCTCATGCAAAACGGGGACTACCGTGTAGCAAGAGCCTATATCCTCTATAGAGAGAAGCGAACTCTCCTTCGCCATTTAAGGCAGAGAATCAAGGAAGAAATCGGAGAAGAAGGCATTGAGGAAGTTTTAAAGAAGATCCAGAAGGATTTTCCGGATTATGACCTCTCCCGTCTTTCCGCAAAGTATCTTTCCTTAAGTAAGGGAGAACAGGAGATTCCGAAGCGCCTCGCCCTTCTTACAAGAGCGGCGGCAGAGCTTACCACACAAGAAGAGCCGAACTGGGAGAAAATTGCGGGGAGACTTCTTTCCTACCATTTCCATAAGGAATTGAAGAGGACGGAAGAGAGTCGTGCCCTTCACGGCTTCTATGAGAAGCTTTGCTATTTAACTGAGCAGGGACTTTACGGAAGCTATATTTTGGAGGCTTATACGAAGGAAGAAGTGGAAGAGCTGGCAAAGGTGATTGACGAGGGAAGAAATGACCTCTTCACCTATTCCGGATTGGACCTTCTCCTTTCCCGCTATGTGATACGGGATAGACAGCATATTGCGCTCGAGTCTCCGCAGGAGATGTACCTCAGTATTGCCATGCACCTTGCCATGAAGGAAGAAAAAGAACCGTGCCTTCTATGTCAAGGAATTTTACGATATTATGAGCTTGCATCAGGTAACCATGGCGACGCCGACGCAGTCCAATGCCAGAAAAGCCTTACCATCAGCTTAGCTCCTGCTTTATTGATACGGTTGCGGACTCTTTGGACGGCATTTACCAGAGCATTTCCCGCTTTTGCCGATGTATCCAAGTACGGTGGCGGTATGGGGAATGTATTTCGAAAGGTACGCTCCCGCGGCGGAAAGATTCGCGGCTTTTGAGGGGGCAAGTGGCGGTGTGATTCGTTGGATTCGTGTTGTCAATGACACCGCGGTTGCGGTAGACCAGCTGGGAATGAGACAGGGTGCCGTGGCAGTCTATCTTGACGCATGGCATAAGGACTTACCGGAATTTTTTTACAGCTTCGTACCAATAACGGAGATGACCGTATGAAAGCACATGATGTTTTTCCGGCGGTTTGTTACCCGGACCTTTTCTGGAAGAAGGTAAAGGAAGACTTAAATCAGGAATGGTATCTCATGGATCCGCACGACATTTTCCCTGATTAAAGGGCTACTGCTTAGAGGACTTCTACGGGGAAGAATGGGAGAGCCGCTACGAAGACTGTGTGCGTGACAATCGAATCAGTAAGAGAGTTTACGTGTTAAAGGATATCGTGCGCCTGATTTTTAAAGTCCGCGGTGGAGACCGGAACCCCGTTTGCCTTTTTATAGAGACACGGTAAACCGCATGAATCCGAATAAGCATAAGGGTATCATTTATTGCTCCAACCTCTGTACGGAAATTGCGCAGAATATGAAGGAAGCGGAGATTTTGGAGCGGAAGGTCATTACGGAAGAGGGCGATGAGGTCATTGTCAGCACCGTAAAGCCCGGCGATTTTGTGGTTTGTAATTTGGCTTCTCTCTGCCTTGGAAATATTGATGTGGAAAATAAGGAAGAGCTGCAGAAAATCACGAAGACCGTGGTTCGCGCCCTCGACAATGTCATTGACCTAAACTTCTATCCGGTTAAGGAAGCGGAGCTGACCAATAAGAAGTATCGTGCCATCGGGCTCGGTGTTTCCGGCTATCACCACATGCTTGCGAAGCACCATATTGCGTGGGAGTCCGAGGAGCATTTGCGCTTTGTGGATACCATATTTGAAAATATTAACTTTGCGGCAATTAAGGCGAGTGCAGAGCTTGCCAAGGAGCGCGGAAGCTATAGAGAATTTGCCGGCTCCGAGTGGGAAACGGGAGAGTATTTCCGTAGAAGAGACTATAGTTCTTCCGAATGGAAGGCGCTTGAAAAGGAAGTGCATGAAGGAATCCGAAATGCCTGGATCTTGGCAACAGCACCGACCAGTTCCACCTCTATTTTGATTGGAACCACAGCGGGACTGGATCCGATTATGAACCGTTTCTTCTTAGAGGAGAAGAAGGGAGCAATCTTACCGAGAGTTGCTCCGGAGCTTTCCATGGAGAGCTATTGGTACTATAAGTCGGCGCACCAGATTGACCAGACCTGGTCGGTACGGGCTGCAGGGACTTCGCCAGAGACATATTGATCAGGCGCAGAGTGTGAACCTCTGGATTACCAACGATTACAAGATGAGTGAGCTTTTAAACCTCTATACTTTGGCTTGGGAGTCCGGTGTAAAGACGATTTTACTATGTGCGTTCTAAAGCATTGGATCCGGATGAATGTGAGTCTTGCTCCGCATAAGGGAGTAATCGATTCATATCAATTAAGATATCTGAAACCGGCGCATAACCTCTCTTTAAAAGGCGCTCTCGCTCGACTCAGACGTAGCGGCACTAAGCATCAAACTTCGCTAAGGCTCGTTTTCTGCAAGTGCCGACGTCTTCATACGCTTTTTCAGAGAGGCTATAGGTGCCGTTTCTATATATTCATTATGGATATTGAATGAAAAATCCCTTATGTAGAGGGCTTTTCAAGGTATGTGCATTATAAAGCGTAATAAGTTACTCCTTTGTACGAAGAACAGTTTGGGTGACCTTAAGTAATTCGGATTGAACGAGTCGCCTCTTATGAGAGAAAGTATTGATAGGCAGATTGTGTAATAAATTTTGGAGCACTTAGGCTTCCCGTCTACACAAGGAGAATTTAGCAGATAATTGTGATATAGTTTTTAGGGACTGAAAGAGAGAATCGACGGAGCTACTGCTTTAATGCGGTAGGAAAGGAAAGTTACAATGGAAGAGATTAAGCGTAAGCCTTTATTTAACCCGGAAGGGGATATTGATGTTCGGAATCGTAGGATGATCAATTTCAACACGACAAACATCAATGATTTTAACAATATGAAGTACGAGTGGGTTTCGGACTGGTATCGGCAGGCCATGAACAATTTCTGGGTGCCGGAGGAAATCAACTTGAATCAGGATAAGAGTGATTATCCGAATCTTACTGCTCCGGAGCGGACGGCTTATGACAAGATTTTAAGCTTCCTCGTATATCTGGATTCCCTGCAGTCTGCGAATCTGCCGAATATTTCGCAGTATGTTACGGCAAATGAGGTCAACCTCTGCCTTTCTATTCAGACTTTTCAGGAGTGCATCCACAGCCAGAGCTACAGCTATATGCTGGATACCATTTTGCAATCCGACCGAGAGAAATGACATTCTTTACCAGTGGAAGACGGATGAGCACTTGCTTCGCAGAAATGAATTTATCGGAAACCTCTACAATGAATTTGTAGAAACGCAAACGAAAGAGAGCTTCCTCCGCGTCTGCATTGCAAACTTCATCTTAGAGGGAATCTACTTCTACTCCGGATTTATGTTCTTCTATAACCTCGGAAGAAACGGAAAGATGCCGGGTTCCGTGCAGGAAATCCGTTATATTAACCGTGATGAAAAATACACACCTTTGGCTGTTTAGAAACATTCTTCTGGAGCTGAAAAAAAGGAAGAGCCGGAGCTCTTCGATGAAAAGCATATCGAGCAAATCACCGCCATGGTAAAAGAAGGTGTAGAGCAGGAAATTGCCTGGGGACAGTATGTTATCGGAGAAGCCATACCCGGCTTAAACGGAAAAATGGTGGAGGATTACATCAAGTATCTGGGAAATCTACGCTACAGCTCCCTAGGCTTCGGAACCCTTTACCCGGGCTATGAGAAAGAGCCCGAGTCCATGAAATGGGTATCTCAGTATGCCGATGCCAATATGGTAAAGACAGACTTCTTCGAAGCACGCTCCACCGCTTACGCAAAGAGCACCGCAATAGAGGATGATTTGTAAAAACAAGGATTAAGACAAAATCTGCTGCAAGCTAGCTTGTAAGCAGATTTTTATCTTAATCCACAAACACATGAAACGAGCGAAGCGAGTTGCGAATACGGTTTGTAGGTCGCGAGCGACCTAATGTTTTACCAAGCAATAGAACTGCAAGCTGGCTTGTAAGCAGATTTTTTGTCTTAATCCGCAAACGCATGGGCAACGAGCGAAGCGAGTTGCAAATGGGATTTATAGGACGTCAGTCAAGTTTTACAAGGAGCAAACGCATGAAGGCGAGGCGAAGCGAGCTCTGAATCGGTTATGGGACGCAGTCCAAGTTTTACAAGGAGCAAACGCATGAAGAGCGAGCGAAGCGAGCTCTGAATCCGGTTGTAGGGACGGAGTCCATGTTTTACAAATTGGCAATCCCTTATACAAACCGGGGAATTCAGACGATAAAAATTTAGCTACATTTTTATCATGAGAAAGGATGGTTTTTATTCATAACGAGTATCGCTCGCAAAGCGTGCGGTATCTCGTTGACTTCATTTTTGTAAAAAGGAAGAAAAAATGCAGGCAAGTTCAGGAAACAAAAGAGAAGAAAAGATATTTATCCATAAAGATAAAATCAAGGTAGGTATGCAACTTGGTCAAAGCATTAAAGACTCCATGGGAAGAGTAATGATTGAAAATGGAGTATTTTTGGATGATTATCAAATTCGTTATATCAAAGAAAAATGTATCCGGGGATTTTATACATACAGAGATATAGACAACAGTAGGATCCCCATTCCGGAAGCAACCAAAAATTATTCGAAAAAGAACAGGAAGCCGGATAGAGCAAAGATATGGCTTTCTACAGAGGTAAAGCGCCAACTGGAAACCAGAATGGAACATATCTTCGGTCATACGGAAGACGCAGACTTTACCTCGAGCTCTTTGGATATTTTTAAGGAGCTGGAAGCTGCTATTTTTAAAAATGATGCAGTGGCAATTGATGTGAATTTGATAAAAGTCAGTGATGAGTATACCTTTTAAACATAGTGTGGATGTTGCGGCCATTGCCATGATGATTGGAAGAGAGTACGGATTATCCAGAGATGGAATCCATCAGCTGGGTATTGCGGGCTTACTTCATGATGTTGGAAAAAGCCAAGATTCCGAATGAAATACTAAATAAACCGGGAAAACTGACAGACGAAGAATTTGAAATCATTAAAAAATCACAGTCTTTATGGCTTTGAAATACTAAAAGAAAAAAATTGCTTTTCTCCCCTCATTTTGGACGGTGTTTTGCATCATCATGAAAAATGAATGGAACAGGTTATCCGGATTGTTTGAAAGATGAACAGATTTCTCTTTTTTCAAAAATCCTGTCGGTTGCGGATATCTATGATGCCTTGGTAACAAAACGTCCTTACAAAGGACCAATCAGTGGAAGACAGGCTTTGGAAATGGTACTGGCTCTTGGAGAAGAGTTGGATAATAAGGTGATTCAAAGCTTTGTGGAAAGTGTCATTTTGTATCCTGTGGACTCCATCGTGGAACTATCCAACGGAGAGATGGCTAAAGTTGTGGAAAATAACAAGCGTTATCCGATGCGTCCGAAGCTTGTAGAGATTCAGACAGGAAAAATTTATGACCTTTGCAATGACCATCGTTATAACAACATTGTTGTTTTATAAAACTTAAAAAAACAAGGAGAAACAAAGAGTATGAAGAACAGAATTTTTGGAATTTGTGGGAGCTGTATGTATTTTAAGCACTCTCATGATCGGAACGGCATTTGCCGGCGGTTGGAGACTGGGAAGTAAGGGCTGGTGGTATGACCTTGATAACGGTCAGTATTATTCCAACGGCTGGCAATGGATAGATGGAAATGGAGATGGTCAGGCTGAATGCTATTACTTTGATCAATCAGGCTGGATGCTGTCCAATACGATTACTCCTGATAGCTTTACCGTAGATGTGAATGGGGCGTGGACTGTAAGTGGAACTGTACAGACAAAGCAGGTACAGCTGACCAATGTGGGACAGCAGAATCAAACAAATGGGAACGGAGAATTCTTAAATCTGGAAGGAATTGATGATCCGACCGGTGCCTATGATGAAGATAATACTGCAGTTATCCGGACACGTAAGGGCGGTCTTTTTATTATGGTGCAAAAGGGGGATGGGGATGCCTACATTTATCCCAAAACCCGAATTGATAAGAATAGATACTACTCTATCTTCGATCCGAACACAATCGTGGAATTCAATGGAAAGAACTTAACGATGAGTTCCATTGATCCGCAAAATAGATGGAGCCATACCTGGACCTGGCAACGTCGTGATTTAAACGGCATTATTGATAGCAAGGAAATAGCCGATTATTGGGGTCTTGTTTTTAGAAAATGGTCGGTATATCTATGTAGATTAAGCCTTTTGACAAGGAAGGATTACAGATGTATAGCAGGACAGTTACAGATTATTTAGACAGGAGCGTAGAACGGTTTCCGAACAAGATAGCTGTGCAGGACAGTAAACGCTCTTTGAGCTTTTATGGAAGTACAAAAAGGAAGCAATGCAGCTTTGCGAGCTTCCTTTCCTCTAAAGCTCTTTAAAAAGCCGATAGCCATTTTTTGGAGAAAAGCACAGAGTGCTTTTTCTTCTATTTAGTGTAGCTTATAGTGGGAACTATTACACAATCATTGATGTGAAAAATGCCGGCGGAACGGATTCAAAGAATTTTGAACATTCTGTCCCCCGAGATAATTATCACGGATGAGGCGCATAAAAAACTGCCGGATTCCTTTACGGGGAGTTTTAAGACTGTTACGATAGAAGAAATTCATGCTACGGAAGCGAAATTTGAAAAAATAAAGGAAATCGAAAAGCATATTATTGATACGGATATCCTGTATGTACTTTTTACTTCCGGTTCCACAGGGGATCCCAAAGGAGTTATCATTTCTCATCGAAATGTCATTTGCTATATGGAATGGAGTAAGAAGGCCTTCCACTTTGACCAATATACGGTTTTTGGAAACCAAACACCATTTTATTTCAGTATGTCGGTTTTGGATATTTTTCAAACGGTTTGCGTCGGCGCCCGCTTGGTTTTAATACCGCCTCAGAAGTTTATTATGCCGGGAGAACTTTTTAAATCTGATTGAAAAAAAGAACAGATTAATACTCTTTATTGGGTTCCTTCTGCCCTTTGTCTTCTGGCAAATCTCGGTGCCTTAGATAAGGATAAGCTGAAAAAGTATAGAGAAGGTTCTTTTGCGGGAGAAGTTATGCCGGCAAAACAGCTCAATATGTGGAGAAGGGCTCTCCCGAATGTGATGTATGCCAATCTTTACGGACCGACAGAAGCGACGGATATCTGTACCTATTATATTATTGATCGAGAGATAGAGGACGATGAAACAATCCCCATAGGAAGGTCTGCAGAAAATATGGATTCCTTCATTGTTAAGGATAATGGAACTTTAGCAGAGGGAATGGAAGAAGGAGAACTTTTGGTTCGTGGCTCTTCTTTAGCCTACGGTTACTATAACAATCCAAAGAAAACGGAAGAAGCTTTTGTGCAGAATCCGCTCCAATCCGCTTACCGGGAAATCGTCTACCGTACCGGAGATTTGGTACACTATAATGAACGTGGGGAATTGATTTTTATTTCCAGAAAAGACTTCCAGATTAAATTCATGGGATATCGCATCGAGCTGGGAGAAATCGAAGCAGCAGCTTCCTCTCTGATACAAGTTGACAGAGTCTGCTGTGTGTATGATACGGAGAAGTCAGAAATTGTTCTTTTTATACAGGAAAGATGGAAGGCAGTCAAGTAGAAGGGGCTTTACGGAATAAGCTTCCAAATTATATGTTGCCGAGACGTTATATTAAGCTGGTGAGTATGCCTCTGAATTTAAATGGGAAAATAGATCGTAAGCAGCTAAAGCAACAGCTATACATGCGCTCTTCCGGATAAAAGATTTCGTAGGAAAAATGATAAGAGTTTTTGTATATTCCACACAGGATACTCATAAAGAAAAAGCACTCGGGCAAAATGTACCGACCCCCAAAAGTTAGACCTAAAAATTCTAACAATTGGAGGTCGGTATTTTCTATAGCTAAATACAGCTATGAGCTTAAGAAAAAAAGATTGTTGATGCTTATCTAAATGGTAAAGGCGGCTATAGATATCTTTCGTCTATCTATGGTCCCAATAGAAGCGACATACAAAAAATGGGTTGCTAATTACCAAGCCTTGGGAGATAAAGGATTATTTCGTTCTAGACAGCATGAAAAAAATATTCTTTCGAAAAAGAAACTTTCTGTAGTAGAGTTTTTATCTATCAAGTGAGATTTCATATCGGGAGCTGGCAATTCAAGAAGGCATAACGAATTCTAGTATGATTGTTGCATGGGTTAGCCGTTTTCGTTCTGCCGGTCCTGAAGCTTTGAGACCTCACAAGAAAGGTCGGAAGAAAACTTTGGACAAAAAAATAAAACAAAAAAATCAGAAACAAGAAATTAAAGAAAAAAAGTTGTTGATACCAGTGCTGAACATGTCAAAAGAATTAGAAGAGGAACTCCTTAAACTAAGAATTGAGAATGCATTTTTAAAAAGAACTGAGGAGGTTGCGTTTAGAAGACGAGGTAAAAAAATGAGAGAACGGCGCTCGTCATCAACAGCCTCCGAGAGAGTTTAAGCTAAAAGACCTTCTCTCTTATACAGGCATACCTAAAGCCACATACATGTATTGGCAAAAACGTCTTGATAGAAGACCCTGACAAAGAAATCGAAGAAAAGATTCTTTTCATACGAGTGACTAATAAGGATTATGGTTATCGTCGTGTATTAGCCGAACTAAGAAATCAGGGATATGTTGTAAACAAGAAAAAAAGTGCAGCGTATAATGCAGAAGCTTGGGCTGCAAGTTACTTCTTTCACACGTAAGAGCCGCAAATACAGTTCATACAAGGGCCAAGTAGGCACAGTAGCTCCTAATCGCATAAGAAGACGTTTTTAAAACTCATATTCCTCATCAGAAGATTACCACAGATACTACAGAGTTTAAGTATTATGAAATCGATGCTAAAAGGCCATATGACAATGCGCAAACTATACTTGGATCCATTTATGGATATGTGTAATGGTGAGATTATCAGTTACGGGATAGCAAAACAACCATCTGCCCAAAATATAATGAATGCATTGGAACAAGCGGTAAAGGTAACATCTGATTGCCCATATCGCAGAACATTCCATTCGGATCAAGGATGGGCATATCAGATGAAAAGCTTATTCTCATCGACTTAGGGAAGAAAAGAATCTTTCAAAGTATGTCCAGAAAAGGGAACTGTCATGATAATTCAGTTATGGAGAACTTTTTCGGTTTGCTTAAACAAGAAATCTATTATGGCATTGTCTATTATAGTTATGAAGAATTAAAGTCAGAAATAGAACGATATATAAGGTACTATAACGAACATAGAATCAAGGGAGAAACTAGGATGGCTAAGTCCTGTTCAATACAGGCTTCGCCCTGCAGCATGAGCAGCAAATAAAGGGTCACATCAAAATCGTTGAGTGCTTTG
>BNJT01001833.1_pt1 | contig 35024 bp, 52 predicted proteins | sample 8540491 | NCBI WGS metagenome assembly BNJT01 (sample SAMD00202455, study PRJDB9452) | human saliva metagenome | host: Homo sapiens | reverse complement strand
GAGTAACATTTTTATTTACTAGTAATATTTAGTGCGGTATTACTTGTTGGAAGTGAAATTCCTGCTTCAATTAAAGCTTTGATACAATTTTAAGAATTGATTATAAATCATATGTTGTTTTCCATTTTTCGTAAAAATACTAATTTTGAAAACAAATTGCCCATTTGGAAGAGTTTGAGGACCAATAATAGTGAGCTTTTTACAATTTTTCTGGATATTGTCCAGCATTTTTCGTGTTGACTTGATCGACTGTATCGTAAACAATCGTTAAATCTACATCATTATAAAGAGGAATTTCAATTAAAGCTCTCACATCTCCTCTAGATTGATTACTAACAACAGAAATACTACGGTTTGGAATGAAAATGAAGAGTGCCATCAAATCCACGTACTTGAGTGGTTCTTACGCCAACACTTGCGACTGTTCCTGTGACTGTTCCAATAATAACTGTATCTCCAACATCATATTGGCGTTCTAGTAAAAATAAAAGAAACCATTTACGACATCACTTAAAAATCCTTGTGCCCCTAAACCAATAGCAACACCAGCAATCCCAGCTCCTGCTAATAGACTTGTAATTGGAATTCCTAAAATAACTAAAATCCAATAAATTAATACGAAGTATAGTAAATAATCTAAACAGTTTTCCAATAATCCTCATTAAAGTTTGCTTTCTAGCAATACTTTGTGAGGATAATTTAATAGATGAAAGTACTGTTTTTGAAAAATTTTTATGTAAAACTCCAACAATAAATAAAATACTTAGAATCGCTAACGAAATTAATTTTTGATAAAAATCTCAGATAAAATCATTTCCCACGGAATGGAAAAAGCCAATATCGTTCAAAAAGCTATGAATTGTTGAACTAATATTCATGATGCAACCTCCTTTTATACTACTTGATATAGTTTATCATAATTAAAAATAATTTAGTAAATATTATATCACTTTTTAGTAGCGTTTTTATGTATGATAATGGTATTATGATTAATAATATCGGAAATTGAGGAGGGATGTTCAAAATGTCTGGAATAGAAGTTGCAGCTTTAATTGCAGCCTGTTCATTTTTAGGGTTAGTGGTCTTTTAGTGTTAAGATTAAATCCAATTTTAAGTAAATTTGATCAAACATTAAACCATGTGAACAACTCTATTGAGATTATTACAAGGGATGTCGATAATTTTATCTATTGAAGTAGAGGGATTATTGATAAAACAAATGCTTTTAGTAGGATGATATTAATGGAAAAGTAAAAAGAACGGATCCATATTTACAGCTATTGAGATTTAGGATTAACAGTTTCTGATGTGAAATCATTCAACTCTGTTCCCTGCGACTAGAGTATCAAGCATCAAACCGGCTCGAACTTTTAGGATTTTATCTGTTGGAAAAAGCGATTTTATCAAGAAAAATAATGAACGGAGTGAAGAAAATGGGTAAAAACTGGCGGATTTATTTTAGAGCATTTATTGGTAGTGTGGCAGCAGCTGCAACAGCATTATTATTTGCACCAAAAATCAGGTAAGGAATCACGTGAAGATTTAGCAGTAAAAAGCAGATGAATTGAAGGATCAATTATCTGATTATGTAGATATTTCAATTGAAAAAGGAGTTGAATTATCAGAGGTAGCTTTAAAAATGCTACTGAAGATATTCGTGTGAATTTAAAAGATTCAGCTTCTCAATTAAAAAGATACTGTTACAAAATCTGCGAATTAATTTGAAAGAAGAAGTTTCTCAAACTGTAAGTAAAGTTCAAGATACTTTTGCGACTAAGAAAGAAAAAGCAGAAGAAGTTGTTGCAGAGCTAAAAGAAGAGGTAAAAATAGTAAATTAGACTTACCTGAAGTAGCTAAGGACGCAAGCAGCCTCGCGTTTGAGAGTCTCATTAGCAAACTTTGAGCCTAGGGTCTCAAAGTTTCCTGTACTAGAAGCTGAGTAGCTTCTAGCCTCAAAGCTACAGCGGTAAGTCTTTTTACTTGGAAGGAATGTAATGAGAGTCCGAAAAAATAGACTTTACCTTAAGTAGCTATGACGCAAGCAGCCTCGCTGTTGCGAGTTTTCATTGCTTAAGCTACGTTTCTAAGACAATAAATATAAACCGAGGAAATTTATGCTTCCTCGGTTTTCTTTTATCCTAATTTTGTAACTTCTTGTGGGAAGTGGGTAAATAATTCACAATCATCTTTTGTGACCACTAAAACAGTCTTCACACGTACCCCATAGTCTTTTGCAATATATACACCTGGTCTCGACTGAGAAGCACATGCCTTCTTCTAGAATCATATCATTGCCTTCCATAATGGATGGAACTCACTGACAGCTTTGGTTCAATACCATGTCCTAAGCTGGTGGATGAAGTATTCGCCATAACCTTTTTCGGTAATATAATTTCTGGCATTTTCATCAATTTCACTGGCTTTTTCATTTCTGGTTTGACAGCCTGAATCGCTAAATCATGAGCTGTTTTTACGATAGTAAAGATTTCTTGATGACGAACCTCTTAGCAGATTCTTCTCCAAAAGAAAATAGTACGAGTCATATCACTGGCATATCCATGTGCATGGTTCCTAAGTCAAAGAGTACCCATTCGTTTTCTTAATTTTTCTATCTCCTGGAACTCCGAGGGTCTAGCAGCGTGGTTTCCAAATAATACCATTGTATCAAAACTCATTGAAGTGATGCCCAATTTTTCACTTTTCATATTCGATTTTTAGCGACAACTTCTAATTCTGTAATGCCTACTGTTGCTTTTTGAATCCCAATTTCTACCGCTTTATCCGCATAGATTCCGGAATCTTTTAATTTTGAATCGCATCAGTATCTTTTCTTAATCGTAAATCATTGATAACTGGTGTTAAGTCATCTGTCCATTGAATTGCAGAGACTTTTCAAATTCTCAACTGTATGTAAAGTTATAAAGTTCTTCTCTACAGCCCATTTAGTTGGAAACTCAAAAATGTTCTTGAATGGCAGAAGTTAAGATTGCCCATGGATTTTCATGATCTTGATAGCTGATAACAGTATAAGTTGGTTTCAGTCAGCTTGAGCCATATTTTTCAAGAGCTGGTACAAAGAGAAGAGGTGAATGATTAGCAGATACAACCATAGCTAAAAACACGCTCATGTGGATCTCGTTGTATAGTGGGTTAGTAAACTAATTGTTGTAGGATCTTGAATGAATGCAATATCGCAATTGAGTTGTTGTAAAAGCGTCAGTAAAATTTTTATAAGTTTGTTTGTTACTCATGATGAGTCCTCCCTATTTTTCAATTTGTAAGCATATTTTAGCACAAATAATTCAAGAAAATGTAAAGAGTTTCAAAAAATATGAAAAATAGTTATAGAGAGAACGCTTGCAGAAAACTTCGTTAAAAATGATAACCTTTACTTAGATTAATGATGCAAATACATAGTTTTAATAATTAGAGGAGAATTTATATGGAAAAACAAACAATTACAATATATGATGTTGCCCGTGAAGCAAATGTTTCAATGGCAACTGTTTCTAGGTAGATAAATGGAAACCCAAATGTTAAAACCAGCAACAAGAAAAAGTTTTAGATGTCATCGATGAATTAGATTACCGTCCAAATGCAGGTAGCTAGAGGGACTTGCAAGTACAAAAACAACTACAGTAGGAGTTATTATTCCTGATGTAACAAATTTATATTTTGCAAAGTTTAGCAAGAGGGATTGATGATATTGCTACAATGTACAAATATAATATTATTTTTAGCAAATTCAGATCAAAAACAATCATAAAGAAATCCAAGTATTAAATACACTATTATCTAAAACAAGTAGATGGTATTTTATACATGGGTAATTTAACTCCAGAGTTACGTGCAGAAATTGTACGTTCTAAAACTCAATTGTTTTAGCTGGAACTATTGATTCTGATCATGTAGTGGCTTCCGTTAATATTGATTATAAAGTAGCAACTCAAGAAGCTGTACAAACACGACTGTGAAAATGGTCATATTGCATTTGTGACAGCTTCTCTAAAAATACTTTTTGCATCTGATTTGCGTTTAGATGGATATAAAGAAGCTCTATCTGTAGCTAAAAATTGATTACAATGAAAAATTCGTCTTTGAGATTCCATTGACTTATCAATCAGGAGAAGCTTTATCAGACAAATTATTGAATGCGGGAATTACAGCTGCAATTGTAACGGATGACGAAGCTGCAGTAGGTTTTTATTAAATGGATTGTATGATCACGGTGTAAATGTACCGAAAGATTTTGAAGTGATTTCAAGTAATAATTCAAAATTAACAAAAATGACTCGTCCAACATTAACAACAATTTGCACTCCATTATATGATATTGGTGCTGTTGCAATGCGACTTTTAACAAAAAATTATGAATAAGGAAGATGTAGTTGATACTAGAAATTACTTTGCCTTATAAAATTGAATACCGTCAAACAACTAACTAATTACACAAAAGACTTCGAGGTTAATCTCGAAGTCTTTCTTTAATTTCTGGATTTTTGTTGTCAGTGTTGAAAGAAAGAAAGGTTTTGTTTTTTCAGATGAAGTCTTATCTTTATCTTCACTAGATTCTTTTTCTTTTTCCTCTTTTTCTTTTCTTCTTTTCTTTATCACTTTGTCCATTCCAGTATTTTTCAAGTTCAGCATTTGTAGCCCCTACAGCGAAGTGGTAAGTTGCTGCTATTGGACCGAAGTCTTTCTTAAATAAACCGAAGTGGTGCTACCTTCAATAGAATAAGTTTGTCCGTTATAAGAAGCTGACCCAGATTTAGTTCCAGTTGCAGAAAACAACAGAGTCTTGATACACGGTTGAAGGCTAGAATAAATTTTGCACTTTGGATTAAATAAGCTTGGTTTTGCACTGTAAACGGCATTCATTAAACTAGTCCAGTTTCTAAACTTCTCATAGTTGGATGTCCATAACCATCTGCTTCAGTGATCGAGTAACGAGCACTATAGAAGTTATCATGCCCAATCCATGAACCAAGTGTTACTTCTGGTGTGTATCCAACGAACCAGTTATCAATTTCAAACTCAGATGTCCCAGTTTTTCCAGCAATATCTGAAGTGAATTTCAAAGTTTCCTTTAATATTATAAAAGTCAGTTGTTGCAGCAACTTGACGTAAAATATCTGTTGTTAGATAAGCCGTTGCAGGAGAGAAGACTTCAGTAGAGATATCTTCATGTTGATAAACAACTTTTCCACGAATATCTTCAATTTTTCAATTAAATAAGCTTCGTGATGCACACCACCATTTGCTAGAGTAGAAAGCACTCGTTTGTTCCATTACGGTTGGTCCTGTTTTTGTTCCACCAATAGAGAGTGCAATATTTTGATATTCTTCTTCACCAATTCCTTGAATTCCCATTTTTCTTTAAATAGCCACCAGCATTAATACCTTTAGAAAGCATTGTTTGGAAAAATTTTTAATGGTTGGATTATTTAATGAGTTTTTCAATGAATGACGAGCGGTTAAGAAATTATTGGAAATTCTATTCCATAGTTTGTTGGTTCCCAATAAGTTCCATTTTGTTGTAAAATACTAATTTTTGTATCTGGAATAATACTTGCTGGATAAATAATATTATTTTCCATTGCAGGCGCATAAACAAGAATTGGTTTAATCGTAGAACCAGGTGAACGATGTGTTGTAAAAGCGTGATCCACTTGGTTTACTTGGAAATCTCGTCCAGCGACAAAACCTAATATACGACCTGTATTATTTTCGATTAATACTGCACCATTTTGCGCTATATCCGTTTGTGCTTCACCAGTATTTTGATCAATATAAGGAGTTTGGTAAGTCGTACCAATTTTACTTCTGTTAATAGCTGTGGATTCTTGCATCGCTTCATAGATGCCTTGATCAACTGTAGAAGTGATTTTGTACCCACCTGTTGCTAATTCTGCATTTGCACGATCAAAAATATCGATTGAATAATTCTGTATCTTTCTTTAATTGTTCATAGGTTAATCGATCTTTTTCAGCCATTTTTCATCAAAATCTTCGTAGCTTCACTGATTAACTGCTTGATATAAATACGATTGACGTTGAGTTGAAATTTCTTCTGGTTCTAAAAAAAGTCTTGAGTAATATCATAAGCTAATGCTTCTTCATATTGTTGCTTTGTAATTTTTTCTTTTTCACGATACATACTAAAACAACACAGTTTTCATACGAGAAAGACCTGCAGAAACATCTTCTTTTAGAGTAGCGTAGTTCGTATAAGGAGTATACGTAATTGGATTTTTGTGGCATTCCGACTAAATAAGCCGCCTGAGGTAAAGTTAAATCTTTTGCTGAAACTCCAAAGACACCTTTGTGCAGCTTCTTCAATCCCTGAAATATTTAATCCATTATGATTTCGTCCAAATGGAGAAACATTTAAGTAAAGCTTCTAAAATTTGATCTTTTGAAAAATGTTTTTCTAAACGAAGCGCATATAAAAATTTCATTTGCTTTCCGCTTAAACGTAACTTCGCTTGTTAAAAATTTGTTGCTTAATTAATTGTTGCGTTAAAGTTGAACCACCAGAGACTCTGGAATTGAAGAGACAGCTTCTTGAAGAAGTGCACGAACTAGAGCTTTTTGAATAATTCCATTATGTTGATAGAAATAACTATCTTCTGTCGCAACGATTCCATCTTTTTACATATGGAGAAATTTTATCTAATGTAGTCACTAATCGAACTTCATCGCTTGTTACATCAGAAATTTTTACCATCTTGATAATAGAAGCTTGAAACTAAATTAAGATTCGTAATCGCATCAGCCATTTCTTCTTGTGTTAAAAGGTTTTTCATTGGCAGTTAAACTTGCAAAATATCCTAAACCAATCCCTCGTACCAAAAAAATTCCTAATAAAAATACATCCGCATAAAAGAATAAATAATAGATTTTTGATAACGGAGAAACTTACATTAAAAAATAAAACGTAAATGTTTTTGCAAGGGTTGATTCAAAAATTCAAGAATTCTTTTTGAAAACTCTCGAAAGTTATTTGAATTTGGCATACTTTCAACTCTTTTCTTTTTAAGTATAATATCAGCCATATTATACCAAATAATTCAAGAAAACGCTAATTTCTTTATAAAATAAGGGTTTTGAGAGGGAAAAGTGGAAATTTGAATAAAAAATAGGGTGTAAAGAAAAATACTTTACAACTGATTTCTTTTCTGATAATATTACATAACTGTGAGATGAAAACATGGAGGTGTAAAAATGGCAGTTAAAATTCGTTTTAAAACGTATGGGATCTAAGAAAAATCCTTTCTACCGTGTAGTAGTTGCAGATTCACGTTCTCCACGTGATGGACGTTTCATTGAAACAGTTGGTACTTACAATCCAGTTGTAAACCCAGCACAAGTTTCAATCAACGAAGAATTAGCATTAAAATGGTTAGCTAATGAGCTCAACCTTCAGATACTGTTCGTAACTTATTATCACAACAAGAGTATCATGAAGAAATTCCACGAATCAAAGTTTTCTAAGTAATTATTCGCATCGAGATAATTCGGTAAAGAGGTGAAAAAGAATGCCTGATATTCGTGAATTAATTTTAGCAATCGTTCAACCATTGGTTGATTTTCCAGATGATGTAACAATTGAAGTTGCAGAATCAGATGAATTTTTAGAATACACATTACGTGTGAATTCTGAAGATATTGGACGTGTGATTGGGAAACAAGGACGTGTTGCTCGTGCACCTCGTACAATTGTTTTATAGTGTTCGCACTAGAAACCAAAAAACGTGTTCGTTTAAGCATTGAAAACAATGATTAGAAAAGTTCAACAATTTCAAATAGAAGTTGTTGAACTTTTTGTTTAGTATTTTAATAAAAATGGATTTTTGTTTGCAATTTTGTTCGATTCTCACATGTATGATAACAGTAATGAATTGTGAGGAGGAAAAGTAGAAAAATGTCACAATATTTTAAAGTAGGAAAAATTGTAAATACACAAGGATTAAAAAGGGGAAGTTCGTGTAATTTCTACAACGGACTTTTGCAGAAGATCGCTATCAAAAAGGAGTAGAATTAGCTTTTATTTAGAGATGGGGAGTTCGAAAAATTACTTACGATTAAAAGTCACCGACGCCATAAAAATTTTTGATTTATTAACATTTGAAGATCATCCTCAGAATTGAAGATGTGGAAGGCTATAGAGATTGTTTGTTAAAAAGTGTCAATCGATGCTTTAGAAGAATTGGAAGATGATGAATTATATTATCATGAAGTAGTTGGATTAGAAATCATTACTGATGAAGGAGAGTGTTTAGGGAAAGTATCTGAAATTTTATCTCCAGGTTCCAATGATGTATGGGTTGTAAAACAAAAAGGGAAAAGATTTATTAATTCCATTTATCGAACCAGTTGTTTATAAAATCGATAAAAGAAAATAAACAAGCGTTTATCCATGTTTTAGAAGGGTTGTTTGACTAAAATGAGAATGATGTTTTAACATTATTCCCTGAAATAGTTTGCACCGATGGAACAATCTGATGATGAAAAGAGCCATTGAAAAAGATAAAATTTCATTTCATACCATTGATTTTTAGAGATTTTTGGTTTTCATAAGCATAATCGAGTAGATGATTATGTCTTTGGTGGAGGAGCCGGTTTATTATTAAAAGTAGAACCGATTGACCGTGCATTAAAAGATTTAGAACAAAGAACTCCGGAAACTAAAAAGAGAGTGATTTTACTAGATCCAGCAGGAAAGAAATTTAGTCAATCCGATGCAGAAGAATTAGCTGAGGAAGAACATCTTGTTTTCATTTGTGGTCATTATGAAGGGATATGACGAACGTATTCGAACGCTAGTAACCGATGAATATTCCATTGGAGACTTTGTTTTAACAGGTGGAGAATTGGGAGCTATGGTGATGATTGATGCGACGGTTCGTTTAATTCCAGATGTACTTGGCAATTACAGAATCAGCTATTGGGGATTCTCATCTGATGGGATTATTAGAGCATCCTCAATATACACGTCCAAGAGAATATGGAAGGAAATGGAAGTTCCGAAGTATTATTTAGTGGAAATCATGCAAAAATTGCTACAGTGGCAGAAAAAGAATCTTTAAGAAGAACCTATCAAAGAAGACCTGATTTATTAGAAATTATTCATTAGATAAAGAAGAAGATTATTACAAGAAATTATTCAAGAAGAGAGCATAAATCAGTGAATCAGAAACAACCTCAGAATGATCTAATGCGAAATGAAAGCAATCTTTTCAAGAATAGAACTATGGCTACAAATGAGTCAATTATTTAAAGTTTTTGGAGATGTCACCTCGTTTAAAAGATTATTGCTTTTATTATATGAAAAACAGGAAATGACAGTAGAAGAAATCGTCATCTATTATGGAAATGGAACAATCGGCAATTTCCCATCAACTCCGAAAAATTAAAAATCCAATCATATTGTCAAATCTAAAAAGTTGGGAAATATGTGTGGTATTCCTTAGATGATTCCCATGTATTATCCTTATATTGTATGGCTTTAGAACACTCGAAAGAAAATTTTAAAAAGTAAAGTGAAAATACTTTACAACTAATCTCATCTGATGATAAACTCACAAAAGTGGATAGGAGACTGTCCATATAAAACGATATTCCGCTGGTTGGACACTTTCACCAAATCATGAATGTTTGTTGGAAGGAGAAAAACATGAGCAAATTAATCGATAGCTTAACACAAGAACAATTACGTTCTGATATTCCTGCATTCCGTCCTGGGGACACTGTGCGTAGTTCACGCTAAGGTAGTTGAAGGAACTCGTGAGCGTATCCAAATCTTCGAAGGTGTTGTTATTAAACGTCGTGGTGCTGGTATCAGCGAAACTTATACAATGCACGTAAAGTTTCTAACGGTGTTGAGTGTGGAACGTACATTCCATTACACACTCCACGTGTAGCACAAATCGAAGTAGTTCGTTACGGTAAAGTTCGTCGTGCTAAATTATATTACTTACGTAACTTACGTGGTAAAGCAGCACGTATCCAAGAACGTCGTCGTGATGAGAAAGATTAACCTTCTTGAGAAATCAAGAAGGTTTTTACTACTCAAAAATCCCTTCATCTTTTAAGACGAAGGGATTCTTCTATAATTGATCATTCCAATTAAAATCGTTAATAATGTAGCGTACTAATAGAAATATGTACCGATGCGACTCCGGTTTAGCCGATTTCTTTAAAAAGAAGATGATACAAAATCGGAACAATTCCACTAATTTCCACTTTCAGAACTAAAGCAACAATGAAAAGTGATCACCTAATATATAAAAACTAATTGATAAGCAATAAGCCAACACAAGTTTAATGCAAATGATAAGAATAGACTCAAACAGGAAATTCTAATTTTTCAGAATGATGACGTTCAATTGCCTTTTTGTTTAAAATTGAATGATACTAATTCCAAAAATTGCACTAGCAGAGAAATACTTGGAAAAATGCTGTTTGGAATTTGATGTGTAATCATATAGTACATTAAAAATTTCCAACAGTAAATTTGGCTAAACTATTTAAAACTACATGATACGCATAGGCTGGATGATTCGATTGTAAATGGAAAATCCAAACTATGATTGGCCACCAACGAGTAGAAAACGCAATTATTCCAATTCTGATTCCAAAAAGTTTGTACAAAATAAACAATTGGGAGAAGTAATAAGAAGTTCGTAAAGAGTAGAAAAGCAACGGATTGTCCACGCTTTGGAACCTTATAAAACTTGGAATACATCATTTCTTGCAAATAAATCATCAAACAAGAAAAATATAATACGAGTACATCAGAAATTGAATAGCATTTGTTTTAATGGCTAGAAAATCCTAAAAATGAAAAACTGATAGGAGCTCAAAAAGAAACTCCATAATGGATTTGTCAATTGCTTCATATAAGGTATTTCTGGATGTACCATAGAATTTGCGGACATATAAATTACCTCGATAATACTTTTATTTTCATCATAGGTAAATTAATCTAGCTTGTCACAATATTTAAACGATTTCATAACATTTTTCACAAAATAAATGTATAAAAAGAGTAATGCTAGGAATTTTTAAAAATAATGCTATAATAGTTGAGTCTTAAAAAAATATGATATCTCCCGAGAGGATGCACAATGTGTAGATGCCTTGTAACCGGAATTGAATGGGGAAAAACAATGGAAAAATTTTATTTACATCGGAGTCGTTACTGAAGGACATCCCGATAAAATCGCAGACCAAATTAGTGATGGAGTATTAGATGCTATTTTAGCACAAGATCCAACGGCTCGTGTTGCCTGCGAAACAGTTGTTAATACAGGTTTAGTCGTATTAGTTGGAGAAATTACAACAACAGCTACAGTCGATTATCAACAAATTGCAAGAGATACAATCCGAAAAATCAGTTATGCTGATCGTAAGTATGGCTATGATGCGGATAGTGTTGCTGTAATGGTTTTCTTTAGATAGCAATCACCAGATATCGCAATGAGTTAATGATGCTTTAGAAACTCGTGGGCAACAGAGAGAGTTTTGGGTGCAGGAGACCAAGGGTTAATGTTTGGTTTTGCAACAAATGAAACAGATACTTACTTACCAATGCCAATTTACTTAAGTCATCAATTAGCTTATCAATTAGCAAAGTTCGTAAAAGAAAAACAATTAGATTACTTAGGACCAGATGGTAAAGTTCAAGTAACTGTTGAATATACAGCAGACCATAAAGTAAAACGTATTGATACGATTGTTGTTAGTACACAACATGATGAAGAAATTTCTCAAGAACAAATTCATCGTGATGTTTTTAGAATATGTTGTCAAACCAGTTGTACCAAGTGAATTATTAGATGATGAGACATCGTTTCATTAATCCAACAGGAAAAATTTGTAATCGAGTGGACCAGTTGAGATTCTGATTAACAGGACGTAAAATTATCGTAGATACTTACGGTGATATGCTCGTCATGGTGGGAGGAGCATCTCAGGAAAAGATGCAACAAAAGTTGAGCCGTTCTGCAAGTTAGCCGCACGTTATATTGCTAAAAATGTAGTAGCTGCAGGTTTAGCAGATAAATGTGAAATCCAATTAGCTTATGCAATTGGGGTAGCTCAAACCAGTATCGATTTCTGTGGATACTTTTTGGAACAAATCATGTTTCAGAAGAAAACTTAATTGCTGCGATTCGTAGTATTCAAGCTAACTCCAAAAGGAATTATTGAAACATTACAATTACGTAGACCAATTTACCAACAAACTGCTGCTTACGGACATTTTTGGACGTAAAGATGTAGATTTACCATAGGAACAATTAGATAAAGTAGAAGCTTTAAAAGCGGAATTTTAACAAAAGATGTCTGAAAGGCTTAAAATGATGTTTCAAAGACATGATTTTAAGCCTTTTTATTTTGAAAGGAAAGTAAAGATGAAACAGAAAGAAAAACTATTTTCAGTAATTTTGCTATTATAGCAGCAGTCTTTTAATAAAGCGATAAATACGCCATTTTCAAAAATTTTACTAGAAAAAGTATCTCCAACATTTATGGCAGCATTTTTATATTTAGGTGCTAAGGTTAGGAGTAGCAGTAATGTATTTATTTCAATATAAGAAATGAAGAGTCAGCGGAAAGAATAGGACGTGAAGATTGGATTTATGTTCTAGAATGATTTTATTAGATATAGCTGCTCCTATTTTTAATGATAGGAATTAGTATTGGAACAGCTTCAAATGCATCATTGTTAGGTAATTTCGAAATTGTAATGACAACATTAATTGCACTATTAATGTTTAAAGAAACTACATTACTAAAAGGTCTATGGATTGCAATTGGATTTATTACTTTTTCTAGTATTTTGCTTTCCTTTGAAGGGAGGGCAGTTTCCACTTTCACTGGGGTCTTTCTTTATCATTTTAGCCACTAGTTGTTGGGGACTAGAAAATAATTGCACAAGAAATATTTCTGGATAAAAGTACGTATCAAATCTGGTATGTCTTAAAAGGAATTTTTCAGGTGGAGGCTCATTTTTAATTGCTTTATTTCTAAATGAGACTATTCCAGATATTAAAGATATTGTGTTAGTGATAGTTTTGCTAGGATTTATTTCTTATGGATTAAGTATCTTCTTTTATATAAGAGCACAAAGAGGATTAGGAGCTGCAAAAACAAGTGCTTATTGTAGCGATAGCACCATTTGTGAGGGCAATATTATCTATTTATTTTTAATGGTGAAATTTTGACACCGATGTATTTTATAAGTTTAATTTTTTATGATTATTGGAACAGTGTATATTGTGAGGGATACGATTATAAAAACTCATTCTCATATTCATACTCATGTGATTACTCATACTCATGACGGGAGTACTCATACACATATGATTACGCATGAGCATTTGCACGATCATTTTGGTGATGAAGAAAATCATTCTCATAAGCACACTAGAGATATTCTAAATTGGAACATGAAACTCGAATGACTTTTTAAATCCAAAAGTCATTCGAGTTTTTATTGTTGAAAACTATTTATAATTCATAACAGTCATTGCAAATTGGAATACAATTACGCCTAATGTTGCTAATAACATAAAACCATACAACAACACGAGTAATTTTTCCATTGTTGAAAAGATTACGTTTTTGTACTTGGTTTTCTTGACACTAATATCTCTCCTTTAATTTGAATCATAGTTAGTTTACATGAATTAGAACAAATACTCAAGTAGTATTGTCAGATGAAAACTTACTTTTATGCAAATAGCTTTTCCTAATATTGTAAATTTTGGTATGATATGTAAGTAAATTAAAATTAATTATTGGAGGAATTTTAAATGTCAAAACAACAAATTGGTGTCGTTGGTATGGCAGTAATGGGTCGTAATTTAGCTTTAAATATTGAGAGTCGTGGATATTCGGTTTCAATTTTTAACCGTTCATCTTCAAAAACAGATGAAAGTTATTGCATTACATCCAGACAAAATTAGTTCCAACATACAGTGGAAGAATTTGTAGCCTCATTAGAAAAACCAAGAAAATTTTATTAATGGTTAAAGCTGGAGAAGCAACAGATAAAACTATTCAAAGTTTATTACCACATTTAGATAAAGGTGATATTTTTAATTGATGGGGAAATACATTCTTCAAAGATACGATGCGTCGTAATGAAATGTTAGCTAACTCAGGTATTAATTTTTATCGGTACAGGAGTTTCTGGTGGTGAAGAAGGAGCCTTAAAAGGTCCTGCTATTATGCCTGGTGGACAAAAGATGCGTATGATTTAGTAGCACCAATCTTAGAAGAAATTGCTGCTAAAGCTGATGATGGTGCACCATGTGTGACTTATGTTGGTCCAAAATGGAGCAGGTCATTATGTAAAAATGGTTCATAATGGTATTGAATATGGTGATATGCAATTAATTGCTGAAAGTTATGATATTTTACATCATGTGTAGGTGGATTATCAGTTGAGGAAAACTGCAGAAGTATTCAAATCTTGGAATACTGGTGAATTAGATAGTTTACTTAATTGAAATTACTGCTGATATTTTAACGAAAAGATCCAGAAACAGGTAAAACCAATGGTTGAGTGATTATGGATACTGCTGAAATAAAGGAACTGGTAAATGGACTTCTCAAAGTGCATTAGATTTAGGTGTACCACTTCCATTAATTACAGAATCAGTATTTGCACGTTATATTTCTACATTAAAAGAAGAACGTGAAATTGCTAGTAAACGAATTATCTCCAATTAAAGTTCCTGAATTGTCAAATACAGAAAAACAAGCGTTAATTGAATCAGTTCGTAAAGGTTTGTATTTTCTCTAAAATTATGAGTTATGCGCAAGGATTCGCTCAAATGCGTGTTGCTAGTGAAGAATTTGATTGGAACTTAAATTATGGGAAATTGCGAAAAATTTTCCGTGCTGGATGTATTATTCATGCTCAATTCTTACAAAAATCACAGATGCATTTGAACGTGATCCAGAATTGAAAAACTTATTATTAGATAAATACTTCTTATATGTAACAGAATCTTATCAAGAAGCAGTTCGTGAGTTGTTGTGACAGCTGTTCAAGCAGGAATTCCTGTTCCAACATTCTCAAGTGCATTAGCTTTCACTATGATTCTTACTCGTTCAGAAGTGTTGCCAGCTAACTTAATTCAAGCGCAACGTGACTACTTTTGGTGCTCACAGCTATAATCGTGTGGATAAACCAGGAGTATTCCACTCGAATGGGCGCAAGAACGTGAGATCGAACAATAAAACAATGGTTTTAATAAGACTAATCTATAGTAGCTAGGGCGGCAGCAGCCTCGCAAAAGCGAGTCTCATGCCTGAGAATTTCGAGCCTCGGTCTCGAGAATTTCCTGCACAAGAGCTACTGGCTGTTGCACTTGAGCTACTACAGTTAGTCTCTTTTTCTGTTTGGTCATTCATTAATGAAGGGACGTTAAAAATTATATTTTTGTTTACTCATTCATTTATAAGGGACGTTTTGTTGTAGCTAAGGACGCAAGCAGCCTCGCAAAGCGAGCTCTCATTGCTAATTTCGAGCCCTAGGGTCTCGAGAATTTCCTGTACTAGAAGCCACTCTGGCTTCTAGTACTTCAGCTACTATGGGTCAGTCTTTTTGGTTTGCGTAATTCATTAATGAAGGGGCGTTTGTAGGATAAGTACTAATCCTTTGGGGTCTCATGACATTGAGCTACTATGCGCAGTTTTGTGTGAAATTCTTTTAAATAAAAAGCATCTCTTGTGAGATGCTTTTTATTGATGTGATTAATGGTGCAGTTTTGGTTGGTTTCATGAAGACATGTTGGATTAAAACAATTTCCGCATGAAATTAATACTCCAACGATTACTGCATTTGTAAAGTTATATGGAGATTGTGCTAATGCAGAACCCTAAATAATAGGTTACTTGACTTAAAAATAAATCCCCAAACAAAAGTTACGAGGTATTTCATTTCGACACCTTCTTTCAATTTCATTATAGTCAATCAACCCTAATTCATACAAGTAAAATTTCTTAAAGATTATTGAATCAAAATGTTTATAACACCACAATATTTGTACAAAATTCTATTCAACCGTTATAATAAATGAGAAGAAATGATAGAGAGGAATCATTATGACATTTACGATTTTACAAGTTACTAGTGGATATAGCTTACTGAGAAGTACCATTGATTTATATAAATATGTAATGACTGCTAAAACATTAGGCTATCATAAATTAGCCTTAACAGATGAAGGTGTTCTTGCATGGCGCAATTGAATTTTTATAATTTATGTCGTAAACAGCAGATCGAACCGATTATTGGTTGTATATTCCAATATAAGCAATGGAGAAATGCAGAAGTTTTATCTCCAATGGTTGTTTACGCAAAAAGATGAATTCGAGTTATCAAACATTAATCGAATTATCAACTCAATATCAAAAATCAAAAAGTTGTTTTCAAAAGATATGGAAAAATCATAAAAGAAGCTTCCAAAACATTTACAAATAGTATTCCCACAAGAAAAATAGTGAATGGGCATTGGAATGTTCGAATGGAGAAGTAGCTTTTCAACGATGGTTGTTCAGAAGCAGAAGAGCGTTATTTTTCCAAATATTCATCTAGAATTGAATCTAACAAAGTTTTACCAGTTTCTCTAGAAGAATTAGAAGCATGGGAGAAGATTTTTCGATGAAACTTCTTCCTTTTGTTAAAACTTTCTATTTAAAAAGCTGAAGATGATTTTTGAGTTATCGAGTATTAAAAGCTATTGGAGATGGTGAAACGCTCAGTACGAGTCAAGCAGAAGTGAGTGGACAATACTATTTACAAGATGAGAAGACATTAATGCAGCAATGGGCAACTGTATTAGACGGTAAAATTAGTTCGTCAATTTACAAAGCGTTTGTTGATTCCATCAAATGGGAAATTCAAAGAATAAATTGTTGCTTCCAAAATTTCAAACACCAGAAGGGAAAAACGAGTCAGGAATATTTACAAGAAATTTGTCATCAATCTTTAAAAGATAAAGAATTAGTAAAAGAGGAGTATCAATCTCGCCTAAATTACGAATTATCTATTATTCATCAAATGAGATTTGACGATTATTTTCTAATTGTATGGGATATTATGAAATATGCTCATGAAGCAGGCATTCAAACAGGTCCTGGACGTGGTTCAGCAGCTGGTTCATTGGTATCTTATTTATTGAATATTACTAAAGTTGATCCAATTGAGTATCAATTATTATTTGAACGTTTCTTGAATCCAGAACGATATACAATGCCGGATATCGATTTAGATTTTCCGGATAATCGAAGAGAAGCTATATTAGAATATGTTCGAAGAAAATATGGGGAAAATCATGTTGCTCAAATTGCGACTTTTTGGAACTTTTGGAAGTAAACAAGCATTGAGAGATGTATGCCGTGTGTAGGGCTCACAACAGTTCAAGCGGAGAATGGTCTAAAGCTATTCCAAATCAATTAGGGATTAATTTGAAAAGTGCATATGAACAGTCCAAAAAGTTTACAAGCATTAGTTTCGAGAAGTCTAAAAATCAATTGATATTTGAAACAGCTTGTCGAATTGAAGGATTGCCTCGTCATCTATCTACCCATGCTGCTGGTGTGGTGCTGTATGATAAGCCTTTAACGGATGTCATTCCTCTAATCTATAAAGACCAACAAATACCAATAACGCAATATACGATGAAATATGTGGAACAAATTGGATTAGTAAAAATGGACTTTTTAGGTTTAACAAATTTATCGATATTACATGATTGTATTGAATTAACAAAATCAATTTATCAACATGAAATTATCTTAAATGAGATTCCGTTAGATGATGAGAAGACTCTTGAATTATTCCAAAATGCTGATACAAATGGAATATTCCAATTTGAGTCGGATGGCATTCGTAGAGTATTAAAAATTACGACCAACGAATCTTGAAGATATTGCAGCAGTAAATGCACTATATCGACCAGGTCCAATGGAGCAAATTGATACTTTTTATTAAACGCAAGCATGGACAAGAAATTGTGAAATATCCTCATCCAATTTTTAGAATCGATTCTGCAATCGACATATGGAGTCATGGTTTATCAAGAACAAGTTATGCAAGTAACGTCTCAAATGGCTGGATTCTCATTGGGACAAGCAGATATTTTTACGACGTGCGATTGGTAAGAAAGACGGTAAAGTCATTGAAACTGAAAAAGCTCTATTTTATTGAAGGAGCGATTGAAAAAGGGATTGATGTAGAAAGTGCAACAGAAGTGTACCAATATATCGAGAGATTTGCTAATTATGGCTTTTAACCGATCGCATGCATTTGCGTATTCATTATTAGCGTATCAATTAGCCTATTTTAAAAACTCATTATCCTCGTGCTTTTTATACTGCTATTTTAAGATTTGTCGGAGATCGTTCTCCAAAATTACAAACTTATTTTATAGAAGCGGAAAACAACGAGGCATTTCAATAAAAATCCTTCGATTAATACTAGTGTCGACGATTATGCTGCAACAATAGATGGAATATTTATTGGATTAAATGCCATTAAAGGATTAAGAAAGAGATTTTATTCAAGAAATCCTTACTCAACGTAAACAAAATGCAATTTCTATATCGACTTTTAGCATTTAGAATTGGTAAAAGATTTTTATAAAAAGAAGTCTTAGAAGCTTTAATTGATGCAGGTGCTTTTCGATGAACTAGGATAGACCAACATTAAGAGCTACGATTGATGCTGTGATTGGAAAGTGTGAAATTCCATGGAAGTAATTTACCATTAGCATTAAAATGAAGAAATGTATCCAAAATATTTTTGAAGAAGAAGACAGTAATATTATTGAGCGAATTGAACGTGAAATTGCTGTTTTTAGGTTTTTCCAGTTTCAGCATTTCCAACAGAACCATATGAAATTTTTGTATAAAGAGCAGAAAAGTTGAAAGAATTTCTAATATTTATGAGTCAAAAACAAGTTTCTGTATTAGGTTTTACTCAAAAATATTCGTAAGACTCTGCACAAAAAGGCAACCAATGGCATTTGGGACGATTCCAGGATGAAACGGGAGAAATGGAATTTGTTGTCTTTTTCAGAAGTATATCCTATTGTATTTTTCAATGTTAGAAGAAAATCAATTAGTTTTACTAAAAGGAAAAACAAGAAAAATCTGCAATCTAAAATGGCAAGTACAAGTTCAACAAGTATTAAGTTTATTTGAAGTAGAAGGATTAGCTGAGCAGCCTAATCAGATGTTATATCAAAAATTACTGAAAAATTACAAAAATAGAAGTATTTGATCAAATTAGAAATGTCATCATTAATAATCCAGGGATACAACAGTTCTTTTATATCAGAGAGTAAAGATCAGGTTCTAAAAATGAATTTTAACTCTGGTTTAGACGTGAATGCAGAGACTTGAGAACTTTTCTTCTATAGTTGGTGAGGAAAATGTAAAAATTATAAAAATAAAAACCCTTTTCATTAATGAAAACAAAAGACATTTTCGAAAGAAAAAGTGTTAAAATGGGAAAAGAATTGGATGAGTTCCATTAAGAGGTGAATAGCTTGAAACGTATTGCTGTTTTTAACAAGTGGTGGAGATGCACCAGGTATGAATGCTGCAGTTCGTGCCATCGTTCGTAAAGGGATTTATGAAGGATTTGAAGTCTATCGGAATTAACTATGGATTTGCAGGATTAGTTGCAGGAGATATCCGTAAAAATGGAAGCTTCTGATGCTAGGGAGATGCATTTGGTGGTAGGTACTTTCTTATATTCTGCACGTTATCCTGAATTTGCACACCGCGAAGGACAAGAAAAAAGGGATCGAACAATTGAAAAATTCGGTATCGAAGGTTTAGTTGTTATCGGTGGTGACGGAAGTTACCAAGGTGCTGTAGCTTTAACAAAATTAGGGTTTCTCAACAATTTGGAGTTCCAGGAACAATCGATAATGATATTCCAGGTACAGATTATACAATTGGTTTGATACTGCCAATTAATACAGTATTAGATTCAGTAGACTGTTTAAGAGATACTGCAACAAGTCACGTTCGTACATTTATTGTTGAAGTAATGGGACGTAATGCAGGAGATATTGCTTTATGGACTCGTATTGGTAGTGAGCAGAACAAATTTTAATCCCTGGGCAAGAATTTGACATTGGCTGAAGTAGCAAAAGAATTAAAAACGTGGTCGTTTAAAATGGTAAAAACACACAATTATTCTTTTAGCTGAAGGAGTAATGAGTGGTGAAGAATTTGCTAAGAAATTATGGGAATACGATGATGATTTCCATACTCGTGTAACAGTATTAGGACACGTTCAACGTGGTGGTTCACCAACTGCTCGTGACCGATGTATTAGCAAGTCGTTTAGGTGCAAAAAGCTATCGACCTATTAAAAGAAGGCGTTGGTGGAGTTTGCGTTGGTGTTCGTGGCGAAAAAGTTGTTTTATAGTGACATCGTAGAAACATTAGCAAATGGAAAACATGTACCAAACTTAGAATTATATCAATTAAATAAAGAAATTTCATTTTAATTAAGGAGTAATTTTATGAAAAACTAAAATTGTATGTACAATTGGACCAGCAAGTGAATCAATTGAAAAATTAACAGCATTAGCAGAAGCAGGAATGAACGTATCACGTTTAAACTTCTCTCATGGTGACCATGAAGAACATTTAGCACGTATTAACAATATCAAAAAGTACGTCAAGAAACTGGTAAAAATGATTGCTATCTTATTAGATACAAAAGGACCAGAAATTCGTACACATGATATGGAAGGAGGAGCTTTAGAATTCTTCACTGGCGATGTTTTACGTATTTCAATGACTCAAGTTTTAGGAACTAAAGAAAAAATTTCTATTACTTATCCAGAATTAATTAACGATGTTCAAGTTGGATCTACTATCTTAATCGATGATGGTTTAGTAGGTTTAACCAGTTACTGAAATTGACCATGCTAATGGAGAAATCGTAACAGTAGTAAATAACAGCGGTGTTGTTAAAAACAAAAAAAGGTGTTAACGTCCCAGGCGTAAGCACTAAATTACCAGGAATCACTGAAAAAGATAGAGCAGATATTATCTTCGGTATTGAAAATGATATTGACTATATCGCAGCAAGTTTTCGTTCGTCGTGCATCTGACGTTCAAGAAATTAGAGATTTATTGGAGAATACAATGCAACTCATATTCAAATTATTCCAAAAATTGAAAACCAAGAAGGTATTGACAACATTGACGAAATCTTAGCTTTATCTGATGGTTTAATGGTTGCTCGTGGAGACATGGTGTTGGAAATTCCTGCAGAGGAAGTTCCAATCGTTCAAAAAGCTTTAATTAAGAAATGTAATGCTTGTGGTAAACCAGTAATCACAGCTACACAAATGTTAGATTCAATGCAACGTAACCCACGTCCAACTCTGTGCGGGAAGCAGGGGACGTAGCGAACGCTATCTTCGATGGTACAGATGCTGTAATGTTATCTGGTGAATCTGCAGCAGGGGACTACCCAGTAGAAGCTGTTAAAAACAATGGCAAGTATTTGTGTACGTACTGAACGTGAGTTACGTGGACAAGATAAATTTAAATTAAAAACTTATGATGCAACTAGATGTAGCAGAAGCGATTGCTCGTTCAGTAAAGCTCATACAGCTAAAAACTTAGATATCAAAACAATTGTAGCTGCAACTCAATCTGGTCATACTCCGAAAATGATTTCTAAAATATCGTCCAAGTGCAAATATTATGGCTGTGACATACACTGAACGTCAACAACGTGCTTTTAGCATTAGTATGGGTGTTCAACCTTATGTAATTGATAGACCAGCTTCAACTGATGAAATGTTCAATCTTGCGAACGATATCGTGTTAGAAAAAAAGGATTTGCTGAAAAAAGGAGAATTATTAATTCTTACTGCAGGTCTTAAAGTTGGAGAAACAGGTTCAACAAATATGTTGAAAGTCCAAAAACATTTTATAGTTTGAAATAGACCTTTCTATATAGTAGTAAAGGACGCCGGTAGCCACCTAAAGGTGTCTCTTGGCTAAAAATCAAGCCTCGGTCTTGATTTTTCCTAACAAAAGTTGCCAAACTGGCAACTTTTGTGCTTACTACTATGAAAGGTCTTTTTCTGTTTGAATGGATAAATAAGGGAGCTCGTTTGGGGAACTGACGTTTTTATATAATATTAAAGGACGACAGCAGACCCACGGTCTCATGGCTAAAATTTGAGCTAAGGTCTCAAATTTTATTTGAAACAAAGTACCAAAAAGACAAAAGATATTACCTATGCTATAATTTAAGTGAAAAAAATTTTTGATTGTCAAATTTTAAGCGTTAGTCTGTTGTCGCAGACCTAACGCTTTTTGACTATTATAAGGTTGGTGCGATTGAAGTATTTTATAGATAATTCTAAGCATTTTATGACCACAAGCGATAATAGCTTTCATTTTACTTCCTCTGCTGGATATTCGCTGATAGAAAAGTGAAAAGGTTTCTTCTTTAGCACGTTGAACACTTAACACTGACATTACTAAGGCTTGTTTAAGATATTTATTGCCTTGCGTCGTGTGTGAAGATCTTTTAACACCAGCACTTTCGTTAGAACCTGGGCACATTCCAGCCCATGAAGCTAATTCTTATCTGTTTTAAAAAGCATCAACATTTGGACCGATTTCAGCTAATATAGTGGCACAACAATTATCACTAATACCAGGAATTGTTAGAAGAAGTTGATATTCTTCAGGAAAAATGATCTAAAATATATTCATTTATTTCTTTATTGAGTTCTTCTGATATCTTTTTCTGAAGTTGATATTCTTCCATACATTCTTTAATTAGAAAAACGATCCACTGTAGATAGTTTTACCTTCCATAGCTTCAATTAATTGTCTAGTAGAGGCTTTTTATTCTACCATGTATGCAACTTTCGACATTATCTTCTATTGATAACTTCACCATCAATAAATAGAGTCAACAATGCTTGTCCTGTCTTGCAGAAAATATCTGCTAAGTAACTTGTTATTTTAATATTAGCTCTTTGTAAAATAACATGGATATGATTTTTATTTGAGTTAAACGTTGTTTTACTGAGAGACGATAACGAGTTAAATAACGTAATTGAAGCACTTCTTGAGAAGGAATATAAGATTGGTTAATTAAACCACACCTACCAAGTTGTGCAATCCATTCAGCATCCTTGACGTCTGTCTTACGACCAGGGACATTTTTAATATGTTGAGGATTGGCAAGGATTAATTCTAAGCCAGAATCTGAGAAGATATTGAAAAGAGGAATCCAATATTGTCCTGTACTTTCGAAGAAAACATGGGTAACTTGATGTTCAAGTAGCCAATCAAGAGCTGCATTTAATTCTTTAGTTGTGGTACCAAAGCTTGTTTGATATTTTTTAGGTTCATTTGAAGTTAGAGGGCTATCTAATATACAACAAACAATGGATTTCTGATGTACATCAATTCCACAACAAATTGGGTGCATTACATCCATAATAAAACCTCCTATTCTAATTGTTTAAGAACAATGGAACAGAAGGTAAAATGTAATTTTTATTTTTCATGCTCTAGGCATAATCGAGTTTTCTCATGACCCCTGTTCATCCAGTTTTCCTGACAGGAACGACAATTCCCCAATAATTCGAACGGATTAGTATTGTTCTCTAATACAAGTATAATACCAACTTTTGTTTCTGTCATGAGTAAGACGGGTGAAACCGTCTTGAGTTTTCCTGTACTAGAAGCTAAGAGCTTCTAGTACTTTGCTATTATGAAAAGTCTTTTCTATTTGGACGGATGGTCATGGGAGAACTGTTTTGGAACTGACCTTTCTTTATAGTAGTAAAGGACGCCAGTAGCCACCTAGAGGTGTCTCTTGGCTTACTACTATGAAAGGTCTTTTCTGTTTTAACGGACTTTTATGAGAAATAATATTTTTCAGAAATAAAAACTCTTCGTTTCAAAAACAAAGAGTTTATCATTGATAAATCATTAAAAAAATTCGATTACGATAGAGGCTGACTACTTTGCCTAATATTGTTACATTAGGTAAGATAATCGGATCGAGTTGATCATTTTCTGGTTCTAAGCGAATATGGTCAGATTCTCTGTAAAATCTCTTACAAGTAGCAGTGTCCTCTTCAGTCATCGCAATTACAATTTCACCATTAGAAGCAGTGGATTGTTTTTCGTACGATGACAGAATCACCATCAAAAATTCCTGCGTTAATCATACTGTCTCCCTTTTATGGTTAACATGAATAAATCTTCTGCGTCTTGTTGTAAGTCTGGTGGAATAGGGAAGAATCCATTTGCTTCTTCAATTGCTAAAAATAGGAGCACCTGCAGTAACGGTTCCCAACATTGGGATAGCAGTAGCTGTAGCGCCAATAGTTTTTAGTCCAAAGTGTGTTAATTCAATCGCTCTAGGTTTACTAGGGTCTCGTTGAATATATCCATTTTTCTAAACGAGAAAGGTGTCCATGTACAGTCGATGTTGAAGAAAGTCCAACAGCATTACAAATTTCTCGAACAGTTGGTGGATAACCATGTTCTTTAACTTCTTCATATAAAAACGTAAAACATCGATTTGTTTTGAATCTTTTCCATTTAACATTGTATCACCTTCTCTATTTCTTTTTATGTAATCATAGCACAAATTGATTACTAAATCAAACAAATGTTCGTATGATAGAATGTTTTTCTTTTTGTACAAATAATGGTATGATAAAAAGTAGAAATAGAAAAGGAAGAAAGGAAGTCTGATATGCTAAAATCCTAAGAAAAATTGAAAGAATTAATGAATTAGCTCTGTAAGAAAAAACAGTTGGATTAACACCTGTAGAGCAAGAAGAACAATTGTTATTACGTCAAGAATATTTAGAAGCGTTCCGTGGAGGAATGAGAAATCATATTGAAGGACTAAAAAGTTGTCGATGAAGACGGTAATGATGTAACTCCTGAAAAATTGAAACAAATTCAAAGAGAAAAAGGATTACATAATCGTAACGAAGAATAGTTTATTCATCAAAATAGGAAATAAATAAAAATCATCATTTGAATAGGAGTGTTAATATGTTTGATAAAGTAGATCAATTAGCAGTAGATACGATTCGTACAATGAGTGTGGATGCCATTCAAACCGCAAATTCTGGACACCCAGGTTTGCCAATTGGTGCTGCTCCAATGGCTATGTATTGTGGTCAAAAATATTTAAAAGTAAATCCAAAACAATCAAATGGGTCGATCGTGATCGCTTTGTTTTATCAGGTGGACATGGTTCAGCACTTTTTATATTCTTTATTACATTTATCAGGCTATCAAGTTTCAATTGAAGATGTAAAAATTCCGTCAATTTAATAGTAAAACTCCAGGGCATCCTGAAGTCGGTCACACAGATGGAGTGGAGGCAACAACAGTGCCTCTAGGACAAGGATTTGCTAATGGTGTAGGAATGGCAATGGCTGAAGCACATTTAGCTGCAACTTATAATCGTCCAGGATTTCCAATTGTAGATCACCAAACTTATGTGATGTGCGGGGATGGCGATTTAATGGAAGGTATTTCTTATGAGGGCGACTTCTTAGCAGGTACTTTAAAAATTAAATAAATTAATTGTATTATACGATTCAAATGATATTACATTGGATGGAGAATTATCAAAATCATTTAATGAAAGTGTAAAAGATCGATTTATTGCCCAAGGTTGGAATTATATTCGTGTTGAAGATGGAAATGATTTAGACGAAATTGCAGAAGCGATTGAAGAAGCGCAAGGTGAAACTGAAAAACCAACATTAATTGAAGTAAAAACGATTATTGGATACGGTGCTCCAAATCAAGGAACAAATAAAAATTCATGGTACTCCTTTAGGGTGAAGAAGGCATTAAAATCATGAAGCAAAATTATGGCTGGGAGTACGCTCCATTTGAAGTTCCAGAAGAAGTAACTCATCGTTTTGAAAAATTATTAATTCAAACAGGAGAAAATGATTACCAAGAATGGCAAGAATTATTCGAAGCCTATCGTAAAAGAATATCCAGAATTAGCTAAAACAATTCGAAGAAGCTTTTTCTGGGAAACTTGAAGTAGATTGGAAAGAAATCTTACCAAAATATGAATTTGGTAGCCCAGCAAAAGCTTCACGTGTGACAAGCCAAGAAGTGATTCAAGAATTAGGGAAAACATATTCCATCATTCTGGGGGTGGTTCTGCTGATTTATCTTCTTCAAACAATACAATGAATAAAGCAGATACTGATTTTGAAGCTAGTAATTATGCAGGACGTAATATTTGGTTTGGGGTACGTGAATTTTCAATGGGTGCAGCACTAAATGGTATTTTATTACATGGTGGTACAAGAGGATATATTGGTACATTCTTTGTATTTGCAGATTATGTGAAACCAGCTATGAGGGTAGCAGCATTATCTAAATTACCAACCATTTATGTTTATACGCATGATTCTATTGCTGTTGGGGAAGATGGTCCAACTCATGAACCAATCGAACAATTAGCAGCATTCCAGTCAACTCCAAATACAAATGTCTTTAGACCAGCAGATGGAAATGAAGTAGCTGCAGTATGGAAAACTGCTTTTAGAAGATACTACTAGACCATCTTTATTAGTCTTATCAAGACAAAAATCTTCCAGTATTAGAACATTCATTGGAATTAGCTTTTTGATGGAGTTGATAAAGGTGCATATGTTGTGAGTCCGCAAGAAGGGGAAGTTCCAGAAGGAATTCTTATCGCAACTGGTTCTGAAGTGAAATTTAGCAGTAGAAGCTCAAAAAGTTTTACGAGAAACAGGACATGATGTTTCAGTTGTGTCAATGCCAGCGATGAATCGTTTTGAAGAACAATCAAAAGAATATCAAGAAGCAGTATTGCCAAGTTCAGTTCGCAAACGTGTTGCCATTGAAATGGGTGCAAGCTTAGGATGGCATCGTTATGTAGGATCTGATGGGTGAATTAGTAACGATTGATAAATTCGGGGCATCTGGTAACGGAAATACTGTTATGAAAGAATATGGATTTACTGTAGAAAAATGTAGTGGCAACTTACTTATCCTTAATTTAAATAAAAAATATAGATATCGACTTAATGAACGAGAGATAGTCTCAGTTGATTAAGTCGTGTATTAAAAATATCTATATTATTTGGTTGTTCGACAAATTCTGTTGGTGAATCAAATTTAACACCAAATTAAGTCTTTTAATTTTTAATAAATAAGGTGGGAGAAACTGAAATATTTAGTCTATTGATGAATCAACCACAAACATCAACTATGAACGAAATTTAGTTTTAACTTTATAATGGCTGAATAAATAATAATGTTAAACAAAACTTAAGGAATTGATTCCTAAAAAGTTTATAGACATAAAAGTTTAGGGAATTCATTCCCTAAACTTGAATCGGGATAATGCTTAAGTGTATAATGTATTTAAAAAGGAGAGATAGTATGTTGCGTATTGAACGAAAGTTAAAAACTAGGAATATATACTTAAAATAAATTAATCGCATTTCTAGATAAAGAGCCTGTAAAAAGTTATAACTGGAATTAGAAGATGTGGAAAAATCAAGTTTATTAAAATTAATGCAAGAATATCTTTTAGATTCAGGAACTGAACAAAAATCAGATTATAGCGATAAATTTTGAATCTCTAAAATTTCAAGAGATGAATTATAAAGAACTATATGAATATGTACAGAAAAAACCTACATACTAAAAAGAGCATATCTATTTTTGATGAACTCCAAAGAATAGATAGATGGAGGATGCTACTCAATCTCATTCCGTGTTGATTTTGATTGTGACATATATATCACCGGATCTAATTCATATCTATTGTCATCGGAATACTCTACATATTTATCAGGAAGATACGTAGAAATAAAAATGTATCCTTTGTCATTTAGAGGTTTGTAGATTTTCATGGATATCAGTTAAAGGAATATAAAACACCAATTGGAGAAAAAGAAAAAGGGCTGTTAATGAGAGTAATGAAATTGTTGAAATTGAGATTTATTTGATGCGTATATGAGATATGGTGGAATGCCTGGTATAGCTGATGTTGGACTTGAACAAGACAGAGTAATGACTTTGCTCGATGGAGTATATTCAACGGTAGTTGTTAGAGATATCCTTGAACGTGAAGAAGAGGATTACGGCAAATTACTGATGCAGAATTACTTAGAAAAATCATATTATTTTTAGTGATAATATTGGAAATAATACGTCTCTTAATTCAGTAAGTAATACACTTTGTTTCTGAAAAATATGATTCATAATCGTGAAAACAAGGTAAACCAGCAACAAAAACTATCGCATCATATGTAGGAGCATTAAAGAATCCTATATGTTTTATGATGTTAAACGATTTGATATAAAGGGAAAGAATACCTAAAAACACTTGGGTAAGTATTATATTGTGGATATTGGTTTAAGAAATTATTTACTTGGATTTAGAGATAGAGACAGAGGACATGCGTTGGAAAATATAGTTTACTTTGAATTGTTAAGACGAGGGTCTGATGTATCAATTGGGAAAATTGATCATTTAGAAGTCGATTTTATTGGTACAAAAAGCAAATGAAAAATTGTATATTCAAGTCACAGAAACTATGAAAAATGAATCTGTAGAGAAAGGGAATTAAAACTACTACAAAAATCCAAAATAATCATAAAAATAGTGATTACTTTAGATAAAAGCAATTGGACGATGAATATGATGGAATTGAATCTATCGATGGATTGAATGGTTATTAAAATAATATTTTATCTTATAGAAATTCTTGAAATATGAATAAAAAGGGAGTGTCTTTATTTCTGAAAAAGTTGATTTACTGAAACAAGCACTGTATGATGATCGAATAAGGAAGCTAGATGGCTACTATGCGCATTTAGAGTATGTGGCAGAAGAAAAACAATTAGCAAAGATGGAAGGAATCAGAAGGAATAGAAAAAGTGCAGAGCAGAAGGTGCTATCACAACCATTGTTGGATTAATTAAAAGATGGAATCTCTTACAATCGAAAAAATGGAGCTAAAGATTAAATATATCAGAATCAGAATTGACTTCGTACTTATAATTAAAATAAAAAGTTGTTACATCCTCATCAATTGATCTGGAGTAACAACTTTTTGACCCTTATAAGAAGATTAACAAAAGTCAAAAACATGAGACCAGAATGGGCTACTTGCATACTCAGAACAAAAAGGAAATTTTTACCTTCTTATATTTTATTATACAAATCTTTATTTTTCTTAGAATAGGGAAAAAGTCCGATAGAATAGGGCGTCTGAAAGCGTTCAAAACTGTTTTGATTCATATACAATTTGAAGGTTTATAATGGAGTTTACTGATAGTGGAGGTGTAAGTGGGACAGTATAAAAAGAAATATATTAGTAAAGCAAAAATAAGATTTCAATGAGGGATTAATTATCAGCTACATTTTTATTATCCATTATTTTGCTGGTATTTATGTTTAGTTATAAAATTTTTAGCTTTTCGATATTTAAATGTCGTAGTGGCATTAGTTGATTATCAGTATTTCATTTATAGTATTAAAAAAATTATTTTTTCAAAAAGTCTCAAAAAGAATATACGACATATTTACTGATAATAGGTAATCTATTGAACATTATTGCAGATTTTTCAATTTATCAATTCGTCGAGTTAACAATCAGATGAATGAATCTGCAACGACTTCAAATTACTCGATGAGTGTTGCTGTATTAGCAGATAGTTCTATTAGTGAAATTAATCAATTGAAGAAGGTCACTGCTCAATTGATATGGATGAAGAGAATATTTTAAAAATTTGTAGATGAAATTAAAGATAAAAGCAAAATAAAAATAATAGAGCTTTGAAAAACAAGCTCTTATCTAGATGCTTATGATAGTTTAGTGGTGGAGAAAGCAGAAGCCATTGTACTGAATGAAGCTTTTGAAAAAAATTATTGAAACAGAGCATCCTGGATTACTTATCAAAAATCAAAAATTATATGTAAAAAATTAACCAAAAAGTTAAAGGGACCTAAAATTAATAAAGGAGATAGTTTTAATATTTATGTTAGTGGATTGATACTTATGGTCCAATTAATGAAGTTTCCCGATCAGATGTCAATATCATTTTAACGGTTAATACTAAAAACGAAAAAAAGTATTAATTACAACCACTCCAAGGGATTCTTATGTTCCAATAGCGATGGGAGGAAATGATCAAAAGGATAAATTGACTCACGCTGGAATTTATGGGGTAGATGCGTCTATTAAAAACATTAGAAAACCTTTATAATATTGATCTTAATTATTATGTTCGATTGAATTTCACTTCTTTTTAAAAATTAATTGATTATTTAGGTGGAATTGATGTCGATAATGATAAAGCTTTTACAGCTGAACATAATGGTAAATATTATGCTGCTGGAAGAATTCATTTAAATGCTGACCAAGCATTAGGGTTTGTTCGGGAACGTTATGCACTAAGTGATGGAGACCGTGATAGAGGTCGAAATCAGCAAAAAAGTAATTACTGCCATTATACGTAAATTAACGTCTACTGAAGCGCTATCGAATTTTAGTGAGATTATGCAAGGAATACAAGATTCTATTCAAACAAATATGCCTTTTTGTAACGATGATGAATCTAGTGAATAGTCAATTAGAAAACAGGTGGCTTATATAGTGTGGAATCTATGGACTTAACGGGGAGTCGGTCGCACTGGATTACCATCATATGCAATGCCAAATAGCAATCTTTTATATGATGGAAATTGATGAAAATAGGTTACAAACGATAAAAAGATGCTATGAAGACCATTATGGAGGGAGATAATATGATTGATTTGCATTCACATATTATTTTTTTGGTGTAGACGACGGTCCTAAGACAATAGAAGAAAGTAAACAGCTTCTAATAGAGGCATTCAATCAAGGGGACATGGACTATTGTTGCTACATCGCATCGTAGAATAGGCATGTTTGAAACTCCTGAAGAAAAAGATTCAATTGAACTTTAAGCAAGTACAAGAACTTGCAAAAGAAATTTCACCAGACTTAACAATTCTATATGGATCAGAAGTCTATTATTCAAACGAAATGATTGAAAAATTAAAAATGGAGAAGTTCCATGTATCAATGAAAACATCTTATGTACTAATTGAGTTTAGTAGGAATACATCCTTTTGGGAGATTAAAAATGCTTTAAAAATCTATTAATGTTAGAATTAATACCAATTGTTGCGCATATAGAACGTTATCAAGCGTTTGAAAAATAATGGAAAAATATTTGAAAGAGATTGCTATGGGGTGTTATACCCAAATCAATAGTTCAAATATATTAAAACCAAAAATTTTTTTAATGATAAGAATAGAGCTTTTAAAAACGAGCAAAAGTATTTCTGGAGAGGGATTTGGTACATTTTATAGCAAGTGATATGCATAATCTCTTAAAGAGACCTCCGTATATGAAAGAAGCATATGAGATTATCTCATATGGAGAAAAAGCAATAGAATTATTCGTGGACAATCCGTCTAGAATTATTCAGAATCAGATGATTTAGTGTTAAAAACAGTTGTGATAATTAATTTAGAAGAGGATAGTATGAATAGTTATAGAATAATCAAAAAGATTAACTCGATTTCTTTTTGAGTATAGTTTTTATTAATACCTGCTATACCGATTTGTTTAATCGGTGCAATATTAATTATGTTAGAGACAAAGGGAAATCCATTATACACACAAGAAAGAGTTGGACTAAATGGAGAAAAATTTACCATTTACAAATTAAGATCCATGTATTCTGATGCAGAAAAAGACGGGCATAAGTGGGCTGAAAAAGAAGATTCTCGAATTACGAAGGTAGGTTCTATTATTCGTAAAACAAGGATCGATGAATTACCTCAATTAATCAATATTATTAGAGGAGAAATGGCTATTATTGGTCCCGTCCAGAAAGACCTGAATTTATTGAGGAATTTTTAAAAAGAAATTCCAGACTTTAATGATCGATTAGCTGTTAAACCAGGGAATTACTGGATGGGCACAAGTAAATGGAGGATATGAATTATCTCCAAAAGAAAAATTACAATATGATCAATATTATATTGCATATGAAGGTTTAAAATTAGATACACTAATTTTATTTAAAAACAATAAAGGTTGTGTTTACTGGAGAAGGTTCTAGATAATAGAACGAAATGAAAGGAAGAGGAGAATACGAAATGAATTTTTCTAATAATATGACTAAAAATCTATAATATTATTAAGTCAAAATTATTATTTTTATCAATATTTATTTTATTGGGAGTAGGAGGAGTAACATTGTATACAATGTTTGTAGTCACACCTATTTATAGCGTGTCTTCCACTCTTTATTTTTGAAAAATTATGAATAGTGAGAAAAAAATGATTCTCAGGTGATGGAAGCAATAAATTTATTTCAAAGACAAGCTAAGACATACTTAGAAATTGCAGCACTATCTCCTGTGAAAGAAGCTACAGATAAAGCTTTTAGAATTATCTTCTGAAGAGGCTTTTAAAATTAAAAAGTATTAAATTAACAAATGATTCAGGGTCACAATTAATGACATTAATGATTAAGTCTAGTATAGAGAATTAGCAAATCAATATATTAAAGAATATGTAAAGCAATACAAGCAGTTTACGACAGAGAAACTTGGACGCGATGATTTGTCGAATTGTTACAGAAGCATAAGGGAGTTCGAAACCGGTTTATCCAATTTCATGGAAAAATATGCTGATTTCATTGATTGCATTTTTCATTTATTGCTTTTTAATATTATTTTCATTCGCTATGTGTTGAGTGATTCGATTGATTCTTCAGATGAGTTAGAAGAATTAACGGGAGTGCTGACACTTGGAATGATTCAGTAATAGAGAAAGGAGAAGGTAAGAAATATGTATATTGAAGTTATTCATAATAATAAATCATAGCATCAGAATCTTTTAAAACATTAGAAGTAATATCAATTTTCCAATTATGGACAAAGTATTAAAAACGATTGTTGTGACAAGTTCTAATCCAAATGAAGGAAAAAGTGAAGTAAGTATTAATCTTGCAGCTTCATTAGCTCAACAAAAAGAAAAAGTTTTTGATTATTGATGCAGATATGAGAAAACCTACTCAACATAAAAATTATTGGAACAAAAATACTGTTGGATTGAGTAAATTCTTATTGAGAGAAGTTGGTGCTGAAGCGATTCAACGTTTAAATATTTTTAGATGTAAATTTAGATGTTCTAACATCAGGTCCAATTCACCTAATCCATCGGAAATGTTGCAAGTACCACTATGGAACAATGTCTTAAAGCATTTGTGGATTATTATGATTATGTGATTATTGATACTCCACCTCTACTTGCAGCTACTGATGCTCAAATATTAGCTAGAATTGCAGATGCTACAATTTTAGTTGTAGATAATAAAAGAACTAAAAGAAGACAAATTATTGAAAGCAAGAAAACGATTAGATAATGTTGGAGCAAAGATTCTTAGGGTACAGTAATGAATAAATTAAAATTGACCGATGGAGATAATTATTATTACTATTACGAATATTAATTTATAATAAAAATAAAGAAAGGAAACCATATGTTAGTTTATATTTTTATGTTTATTTATCTGACTTTTTGGCGTTCCTCTCTTTGTATTTTGAGGACAAAAATCAGAAACTCAATTTTTATATTTCCAACTTTTTATTTTTGTTTTTAGTAATTGATGGATTTAGAAAATCTAGTGTAGGGAAGTGATTTGCATGTTTATGTGTCGCTATTTGAACAGAACGCTTTAAAAACTTCCAAATTTTTCTAAAAATATTTAAGAGTCGCTTTGAAAGTGGATTTATTTTAAGCAATCAAATGATTCGTAGTATTACAAATCAATATACTGTTTTATTATTGATTTATGCCAGTATTACTTTATTAATCTGGTTTTATGTTTTGTCGAAATACTCTAAAATGTATATATTAGTTTAATTATTTACTTTTTGTTCGTTAGGGATGTTTCTATATTCCTTGTCTAATATTCGTCAAGGTTTAGCCGTTGCTATTGGTTTCTTGGGATTTTATTTTTTATTTGAAAAGAAAAATATTAGAGGAATTCTTTGTATTTTATTAGCTCCATTCTTTCATAGTTCTGGAGTGATTTTGTATTTTATTTTTATTTTTAAGAAATGTAAGATTGAATTACAAACATTATAGTATTTTTGTTTTTGAGTACTTTAGCGTTATTACCATTTACTAAAATACTTTTTGCAACTATTATTAGTGTTTTTCCTCAATATGTCTCATATTTAGGATCCTCTTGGTTTATAGAAAGTAATAAATGGGCTCCAGTGTTATTAACCATTCTGTATGGGTTGATATTTGTATTTGGTGAGTTAGTTATGAAAAACCAACTTTTTAACAGAAACGAGATGAAGTGATTAAAACATTATTTTTATAAATTTAATACTGACAATGACGACATTACAAACGGCATTATTAGAAAAGATTTGTTTTTATATTTCTCAATCGTAACATTATATATTCCAATGGTTTTTGTATAAGATTACGGAGAAAAAAGCTAAGATGGATATTGTTCTATGTTACTGTTATTATTTATTTCGTAATTTTATTAGTATTTATTTATTTTAAACCGGAATGGTATCAAATTGTTCCGTATCGTTCGGTTATAACTGATTGGTTGATTGGAAATTAAGAAGAGAGTGTATAAATGGAATTTTCAGTTTTAATAACCGTTTATAAAAAGAAATTCCGGAAAATTTGAGAAAAAGTATCCTTAGTTGTTATCAGCAAACTGTAAAACCCTAAGGAAAATTATTTTGATTTGTGATGGAGAATTAACAGCAGCTTTAAATGAAGAAATTAATCTACTAAAAAGAAATTCCTGTTTTACTAGTTTATCAATTGCCTGAAAATTTAGGGTCAGGACCAACGTCACGCTTTTGGAGTAAAATGTCAAACAG
>BNJT01001492.1_pt1 | contig 35040 bp, 53 predicted proteins | sample 8540491 | NCBI WGS metagenome assembly BNJT01 (sample SAMD00202455, study PRJDB9452) | human saliva metagenome | host: Homo sapiens | reverse complement strand
CTTTGATAATGTTTCATTCTTAATTTAAGGGGGTAAATAAATGGAATTAGAACAAGTACGAACAAAAACGCGAACAACTTAAAAAAACGAAATCAACAGGAAGACGGAAGAAGTAGACGCATTGAAGAAAGAAAAAGCTTCACTAGAAGCAGACGTTACCGCTAAGTCTGACAAAAATCAACACCGCGGAACAGTCTATTTTTTTAACAAACGCGACGAACTAAAGAAGCTTGAAACAGCTATCGAGATTATGGAGCGTTAAGCGTTGAGTCCAATTATAACGGACGCTGTAGTAATTGCTTTCATTGGCGGTATCGTAAGCATTATTACAACGCGTATCACGACCGAAAAACAAGAAAAAACGTGGAACTCATTACAAGTAAGCTATTGGAAATTAACGTAGAAATAGCAGAATTAAAAAAAGGACGTTTCAGAAGTTAAAGAAATAGGTGGAGAAAAATAGGGACGGTATCAGAAATACACAACGCTATAGACTCTTTAAAAGAAATGACTAGGGATATAAAGCTATGTTATACGACCTTAAGCCGTTCTACAGAGATTAGTAAACTATATCACAGCTACGAAAAAGCTGGGCGGTAACGGAGAGATACACGACCTATACGAAATTTATAAAAAAATTGCCCGTTAAAAAAACGGAGTATATGAAAAAAAGGGGTTAAAAAAATCATGATTAACTGGAAAGTACGCTTATTAAATAAAAACATTCTGGATTACACTAGTACCAGCATTGGCCTTATTGCTACAAACATTTTTAGCTGTATTTAATATTCGCTTAGAGTTAGGCGAAACAGTAGATAAGTTAGTAGTATTTATCAATGCTGTGTTTGTAGTATTAGTAATCGTGGGCGTTGTTAACGACCCTACTACAAGCGGAATTAGTGACAGTTCGCGCGCTATGACTTACGAAAAGCCTAGCGAACAATAATTATATAGGCGGGTGGACTTCCATAGTCCCCCGCTTTTTTAAAAGAAAAGGGGGAATTTTGTGGATAAGGTAATCAAAAAAACATTTAACAGTTACGAGCGTAAGCCGTACCGTTGAAAAGTTAGGCCACGAAATCTACAGCAAGGATAAAGGTACGGCCGTATTCAAATTCACTACGGGCGAACTTACAGCGACTAAAGTACTATGCTTGTTTTATTTCAAGGATACTAAACGATATGTAACAGTCAATGCTACAATCGAAGGCAATACTATTACAGTACCGTTTGATAGTTCGCTAATCGTAGAAGATGAGACAGTAGTAGGCTATGTGTATTTTTGAGAAAAATCGAGCAAGCTACGGACGTTTACGCGTTCGTATTTGACGTAAGACTTAGCGCTATCGACAGGGCTAAAAAAATACACCTTTAATTGAGCGAACTACAGGCCGTATCGTGGACGCTGAAAGCATTGTTACCAAACAAGAACTAGACGCGCTTTTTAATAAAAATTAAGGAGCAAGGTGGAACGTATGACGACAGCGGACTACGTGCTGAACTAGAAAAACAAGGCAGAACGTAGCGAAGTTTTAAAAATTAACGGGCAAAAATCGAAGCTTTAGAGCAAAAAGACGGATAAAGATACCATTTACGACGACGAACCCGTAAAAACGTCGTTTAACGGCCTTAGAGAGTAAGCCAGAAATCAATACAAGCGAATTAGTTACCAAACAGGAGCTTGAAAACAAAGGCTACTTAACTCAACACCAGCCACTTACAGAATACGCTAAGAAAAAAACGAACTACCACAGCCGTATAACGACACGGAACTTAAAGAGCGCGTAGCACGTTTAGAAAGTAAGCCAGAAGCGGATACTAGCGGACTAGTAACCAAACAGGAACTAGCTAGCAAAGGATATTTAACGGAACACCAGCCACTTACAGAATACGCTAAGAAATCAGAGTTACCGCAATCTTACAACGATACGGACTTAAAGCAACGAGTAAGCCGTTTAGAAAGTAAGCCAGAAATCGACACTAGTACATTAGTCACTAAGCAAGAACTGGAAAAACAAAGGGTACTTAACTCAACACCAGCCATTAACGGAGTACGCTAAGAAAAACGGAACTACCACAGCCATATAACGATACAGAGATAAAAGGCCGTATCCAGACGATAGAAACGAAAAACGGAAACGCTAGCGACTAAGGAAGAACTAAAAGCTGTTAAATTAAAAGCGGAGACACCACAAAAAGCTAAGTATTTCGGGTAATGTTGTAACGCTGTCCGACGGGGGCGGTAGCATAACGCTACCAGCTACAGGCGGAACAGTAGCGCCAGCTAACGAGTACGAAATTCACGGTACAGGCTTCCCTAACGGTAAAGTAACAGCACCAGTAGGTACGACTTATGTAGATACAGCCGTTACTAACGGGGCTTTAAAATGGATTAAAAGACGTGGAAACGACGCCCAAGGCTGGGAAGTGCTTACAGGAGATACAGGCTGGAGAAATCTAAACATTGTTTCTAAACTAGGTAACTCATACTTAAGAGTACGACGCAAAAACGACACAGTTACGTACCAGTTTGGTGGTTTAAGCTGGGGCTGGTTCGGTATCGTTCGACGTGGTGGCGCAGGGTATCTACCACAGCCGTCTGACAGAGAAAGAAATGTATTTATTTTAGGACTACAAAGAATACCCGTTGGTTTTCGTTCGGAAGCGTCGCTTATTGGCGGAATTTACAACGATAAAGGGACTTCATACGGTACATGGTACTTAGGCGGGGTTGGAGATAGTAATATGTTACGTTTTCAATTCACAGACCCAGTACCTACAGATAAGGATATTGGAGATATACGCGTAAGTAGTATTATGTATCTAACAAGCGACCCATGGCCAGACAGACTACCATAAAGCAACAAACGAAAAGGGGATAAAACATGGTAAACATTATTAACGAAACAATTTTCAACGGACTAGCAGGAAGACGACCTACAGAAGCACCACGCTACTACATTCTACATAATGACGCTGGTAGCATGACACCAGAAGCGTATGTAAACTGGTTGAGAGACAGATATAACGCTGGACAATCTGACCGCGGATACGCGCACTACTACATTAGTCGTAATACTATCGCCAGAGTAGAGGACACTTTTAACGGTACGTGGAGTACGGCTAATCCAGAAGGAAATCTTTACAGCTTAGGCTACGAAGTTGTACAGCAATTCGGAACTACGGACGCAGAATTTTTAGAAAATGAAGACATGACACTACGCCAAATGGCGGAAGATATGAAATACTACGGAGCTACGCCAAATGAAGACAATATCGTTTTCCATAATGAGTTTGTAGCGACTTCTTGCCCAGCGCGTTCGCTAGCGCTTCATGGTAATAGTAACGAGTCTTTACGTAACTACGTGATTGAGAAAAATCAAGTACTACCAATCGCTAGGGGACACTGTAGAAGAAATGCTACAAGCGGACGCTGGTAACTATGAAGGTTGGCAAAAAGAATAGTAAGGGCTGGTGGTATCGTGAAGCGGACGGAAGCTACCCCGCTAGTAAATGGCGTAAAGTGGGCAATGAGTGGTTCTATTTTGAAGCAGACGGCTATTGTGTACTTAATCGTTGGATTAAACTTAATGAAAAATGGTACTACTTAGACGTACGCGGGGCTATGGTTACGGGCTGGTTTATGGTGGGTAATAGCTGGTACTACTTCAAAGAAGACGGAAGTATGGCTACTGGCTGGGTAAAAATACAAGGACAAATGGTACTACCTAAACACAAACAACGGCTTTATGGAAAGTAACCAGTTTATTAAGTCTGGCGAAGGCTGGTACTACGTGGACGAAGACGGTACAATGGCAGAAAGACCAGAATTTACAGTAGAGCCTAATGGCCTAATCACGAAGAAAAAAAGAAGAAATCGAAGAAAAATAAAGAAGATAAAAAAAGCTTAGAAACCTTATTAAACCTACCCTTTATACTGGGTAGGTTTATTTTTTTGAAATTTTTTTAAATTTTTTTCGTCAAACTACTTTACATATCAAAAAAATAAGTGCTATTATATAGTCAAGGGGGAACGGTAAGCCCACCAGAACAACAAAAGGAGTAATAAATATGACAAACGTAACAGAAAAAAAATTAACACTAACACAAAAACTATCAAAGCGCTACACGACCTAAACGGTAACGCAAAAACAAAACAATTAGTAAGAGACAGCCAGCTAGTAATTGAGTACTACAAACAAGAACGTACACGATACATCACAGAAAACAAAGACCAAAAACATAGAAGGCCTTAACAAGTTCGCTATTAACGAACTAAACGATATTCTAGAACGAGTACAAAAAAAGAAGTATTTAAAGGGTAAGAAGAAAGGAAGTAATAACAATGGCGCAAAAAAATTTCTGTATTTACATACGGCTCAATCGTTGCAAGCGACTCTATCTCTAACTATATAGGCTTAAGCCTTAGAAGACAAAAAAAGCCGTACAAACACACGTACAAAAATGTACAGGACGGATACGGTAAACTGGTTAAAAATCTGGGAGAACTGGAAGGATACAAAAATTTACGGATAATTCACTATGTGAAGAAGCTAAAGAAGTGGTAGCCGAAATGGAAAAACGAACGTAATAAACAGTTTCAAATTTTAGCCCAAATGAAAGGCAGATAAAAAAAGGGGGCGATTAGCCCCCGCAAATACATAACCAAAAACTTCACAAAAGTTTCACAAAAAAAGTTTATTCAAACTACTTTTACATATCGAAAGATAAGTGATATTATAATATCAGAAAGAACAACAGCAAACAAAAAAAGAAAGAAGGAAACAACATGACAACAACAAACCGTATCGAAGAAATCTCAAACGAACTAACAGTAATCACACTAGACGCTAGAGAAGTGTTATATAACTTTGCTGGTGAATTATCAGACAGCGCTAAAAGAACAATATGTATCCTTTCAAGCGTTCACGGTGGACTAGAAATGCTTAAAGAATATGTAGAAGTAATTGGATATGAAGAAACGGTTAGACGCGCAGAAGCTTTACTATCAGAAGCGGAACGAATTTCACAAAGACTAACAGAAGAAATCACTAAATACTAAAAAAAGAATAAAAAGAAAGAAGGAATTAAAATGATGACATACGAAGAACTAAACGCAATTTACAACGAGTTAAACAGAAATGGACAAAGACGCTTACTACATGGTAGTAGAAATCATTAAATACAAAGACGGAGAAGACAGTATTAGACGTTCAAGAAACATTACAGAAAGTTGTACAAAAGTAAGAACTTTATTAGACTTTGTTTACAAAAAAAGCAGACCTAGACGACGATAAAGCTACAATTTACAAAAATCGAAGACGAAGCTAAGAAAGAGCTACGAAAAAGCTAAACGCTTCTACGAACGTATCCAAAAAAACTAACGACGAAATCACAGAAGAACTACGCGGAATGATTGAAGGTAAATAAAAAGAACAAAAAAAGAAAGAAGGTAAAAGTAATGGCAAAAAAAGCAAAGTAACAGATATGTATATGGAACTACTCAACATGGAACGACTGGCGCGCGGTACAGTACTGGAACGTAAAACTATTAAGAAAAATGGACGTAATAGGATACGCAGGAATTAAAGCCAGTACTACTAGAGTAGGTAGTTTAATTGAGTGTGTTTATAAAAGAGCCGTAGCAACTAGCGACCAATGGACGGTAAACGCGGTAACGGAAGAAATCGAGAACGAATATCATGAAGCAGAAAACTATTTTAACGATATTCAAGAATATAAAGAACTATAGAAGGAAGAAGGTAACAACATGACAACAGGACTAAACAAAAAAGAGAGCCGAACATATAGCCGAAATGCTGGACGAATTAGAGTACATGAGACGCGTAGCATTTAATAACGCTGTACTAAGCCCAGAAGACGTAAGATATAAAACCGTCTCTATCTATGGTATTATCCTTGAAAATCAAGCGACTATTAAAGGCTTAAAAACAACGATACGCCACTAACATGGCTAGCGGGGATAAGACTTTACCAGATATGCTATATAACAAGATTAAAACACTTCACGAAAAAAATCTGAAAAAGCGTTTAACGAATTAAAAGCTAACCACGTCTAATCATAGAGAAATTAAAGCGTTAATAGGGAAGGCCGAAAAAAATTCGTAATACCAAAATTAAAGAGCGTTACATAGTAACGATAAGTGATATAACTGAAATCATTGAAATTTTAAAAAAAGTTACCAAAAATACAGAGGTTTTAACACCGTACCAAAAAAAGAGACGGTAGACATTATAAAAAAACGCTATCAACAAAAAAAGTATAAAGAATTTGGACTTGATAAGCTGAAAGAATACGAATAAACTTCACAAAAGTTTCACAAAAATAATTTGTAGAAAGCACTTTACATATCATAAGATATCTGATACTGTATAGTCACAGGGTTACAACAGCCCTAAAAACAAAAGAAAGAAGGCATTACATGAAAATCACTAAGAAAGTAGCTAAGGAAGTATTTAACGGAGATTTTAGCAACGTCAATTTTGACGAAATCAAGACAAACGGACGCGAACGCGTTCTAAAACTACTACACAGCAAAAGAGTTATACAAAAGACCAGAATACATTTTAGCTAAGGACTTCGATAGCTTAGAAAAAAATGGAACTAGTCCACACGGCTGGCGAAGAATACGCTAGAGCTAAACGCGGGTACACTTGCAAACTGACGTTCTAGTGTTGAAAAAAATACGAAGGAGACTGGTATTTACGAGTTTATCGCGAAGACAGTAAGGAGTACAGAAAGAAAGTTAACTATAAATTTACAAGCGAAAAACGTACAGAAATCTTAGAACGCTTAGCGGAAAGGAGTACAGTAAGCTTTTAAGAAAGGGGGCATTACATGAAAGTAGATATTAACGCTATCGAGTGGCTTCTATCGAACGCCACCCGATACCGTATTAGTAAGGAAACAGGCGTACCACAGTCCAATCTATCAGACCTAGTAAACGGAAAGCGAGAAATGAAAAAAATTTAACGATTGAAGTAGGGTAGCAAACTGACAGCGTACGCTAAGAAACTAAAGAAGGAACTTAAAAAGGTGGAAGCATGAGAGCTAAAAAGAAGGAAGTATAGAAAGAACAAGCTTAAAGAGTTCAACAAGAACTATCTAAAAGCTTATGGCTAAGATTGTAGGGATACGTAGTTTTGTATATGGTAACTATAGTATGTATCGCGTTATTCATTAACAAAGCTGTACAACAGCAAGACTATAAAGTAAACCTAATCAATACAGGCCAATATGTAGAACCAGATTTTATAGACCAAACGACCACTACGAAGGAAGGAGCTAGACAAACAAATGTTCGGTAATTTTGACAGTATGCACAGCCGATACTTAGACCCAGAATACGGACGTATCGAACCATACGAAGACGACACGTACAGAAGCGAGTACGACGAAGAAGACGAAGAAGACGAAGAAGGAGAGAAAGAAGAATGACATTACAAACTAGTGAAAGTATCGTAAATCTAGCTAAATCGCTAGTAGATACACAAAGAGACCTTAAACAGCCGTTTAAGGATAAGAATAACCCAGCATTTAAGAGCCAATACGTCCCACTAGAGAGCGTAACGGAGTCAATCACAAAGACGGCTACTAAATACGGCCTAGCGTTTAGCCAATTCGCTACGACGGACGCAGAACAGAATGTATCTATTACAACTGTAGTTTTTCATGAAAGCGGGGAGTTTATCCAGTACCCAGCGCTTACGCTAAAGCCGTCTAAACAGCGGGTGGTAATCGATACGGAATACGTAAACGGTAAGCGTGTAAACATTTATTCAAACGAAATTACACCCCAATCTATTGGTAGCTGTATCACTTACGGGAAACGCTATTCACTTAGCGCAATCTTTGGAATTACAAGCGACAAAGACGACGACGGTAACGAAGCGAGCGGAGTAACGCAAAATGGACAGCAACAACCTACACCCGAAAAAGATTTTTTTGAAGACGGTCAAAAGCGTTGCGAAGATATCATAGCTAGTATGGTAAAAACTAGGAGCGGAACGCCAAAAAAATCGTAGACTACGTATGTGAAAAAGTACAACGTAGGCAATCTGTATGACGTACCAATGAATAAAGCTTATAGGCGAATTAAAAGTACTACAGCTAAAACAACAGGAGAAAGCAGAAAAAAACAACCAAAACAGGAAGAAGGTAACGAAGAATGGTAACGGACTTAGTAACATTAACGAATAGCTTCGATATTGTCCAGAACGAAAAAGGGCTTATACGAAATCACAAACTACGAAGCGCTACGGGATACACTAGAGAGTATCGTAGATAGCACTACGGACTTAGTAGTAACCAATAGTGAAAGTAGTGTAGACAGCGCTAAGAAGACAAAAAGAATTAAGCGAATTAAAAGATAAAATAGACGTAGCTTTTAGCGGGTTTATGGAAGTTATTGAGAAAGTTACGGACGGCCGTAAAGAGCTAAAAACGTCTATGTAAGAACGGAGAAGACGAACTAGCTAAGAAGATTAACGAAGTAAAAGAACTGTGGATACAGGAAGCTTTTTAGCGAATACGAGCGTATCCTATCGTTTGAAGCAACACACGAAGTCGTAGACCGTAAACTTTTTAGCCGTAAGCAAACTAAAAAGAGCATTTTCGATACTATGGAAACTGAACTAATCAGACTAGAAGCTGAATACGGGAAACGTATGGAAGATGAAGAAACGCTAGAAGCGTATTGTAAGAAGGCTGGACAACCGCCCGAAGCGTTTAAACCACTTCTGGATACAATGGAACTAAAAAGACGTATTTAAGGCCGTAGACGAAGCGGAACGCAAACAAGCGGAACAGCTAGAGCTAGAACGTGAAAGACGCGAACGACTAGAGCAAGCTAGCAAGCAGGCCAAAGCCGAAGTAGAAGAAGTTATTAACAAGCTTGATACATTGGAAGACGTAACACCCGTAAGCCGATTGTGGGAGCTACAGCTATGGTTAACAGATAACCAGAAAGCCATGTTAAAAGAGTGGTTAGACGATAACGATATTAAGCTGGAAAAGGCTAAAAATCTGAAATGACAAACGCTAATGAATTTGAAGCCACGCTAAAAGCGAAAAAAGGGGCTATTCTGACGTTTGAAGCAGATACCGACGTAAATATACCTACATGGTTGCAAAATGAAGCTACGGGGCTGTATCGCGCAAATATAAGCATATTAGACCCGCGCGGTATTACACTAGCGCAACGTGGCTACATTTTCGGGCTATGCAAGGATATAGCAAACTACACAGGATACCCGCCAGAAATCGTACGCGACTTCATGAAAGGCGAATACTGTACGACCGAACGGCCAGAGCTAGAGACGTTTAGTTTAGGGGTTAACCAAATATCACAGCTAGAAGCTAGTAACTTCATAGAATTTATTATTGAATGGTGCTTTAAAAACGAAGTACCGTTTACCCACCAGCAGTATTTTACAGGCAAAGAACACACTAGAACATTGTTTCTATACCTTAAGTATCGTAAGTGCTTCATAAGTGGCGATAAAGGAGACGTAGCACACTACCAGCCTGTAGGAATGGGGCGAAATCGTGCTAAAATAGACCATAGCGAACTATCGTTTATGTGTTTACGTCGCGACTACCACGAAGAACAGCACACAATAGGCTTAACGGCCTTTTTGTGAAAAAAATATAAAATCGTACCTATCAAGCTCACGCCTAAGCAGGTAAAAAGAGTTCGGTATAGGTAAAGAAATTGAAAAAAACAATACAAATACGAAAAAAACAATTAAAGGAGTTGTAAAGATTATGAAAGAATACGGACTAATGCTATTAAACACTAAAAAAAGGGGGCTTCGTTCAAAAAGTTTACTACGATTGACGGAACGCTACGCGGGGATGTTGATTATGTAGACTCTCTACTAAGTAGCGCGCCTTTAAAAGTCAACAAAAACGAGCCAGAATTTAAAGAAAGTTCACTAGCATATATTAACGGCATGGCTAGTATGATGAATGACGAAGACGCGACAGAACACGTACCAGTAATCGTAGAAGTAGAGTACACAATTAAAGGACTAGACGGAACAGAGTACGACCTTAAAGATATTCAAGAAAAAGCAGGAAAAAGCGAGTTACAAGAGTTTTTAGAAGCATTATCAAACGCTACTAAGTAATAAAGGGGTATAAGGAATGGCACGACCTAGAAAGGACGGCCTAGACTACTACCCTATGGACGTAAATTTTTCTAGGAGATATCAAAGTAAAAAAGTAATTCGTTCACACGGTATACAGGCCGTAGCAGTAATATTACACCTTTTAGGTACTGTATACCGTGATAATGGTTACTACGCCACGTATGACGACGATATACTTTTTATCACAGCGGACGAACTCAACCTAGAAGAAAGTTACGTAAAAAGTGTGGTAGAAAAAAATTGCTTGAAGTTGATTTTTTTTAACAGAGAGCAGGCCGAAAAAAATAAAGTTTTAACTTCAATAGGTATACAGGAACGATACAGAAAAAGCTACTGAAAGGCGTATTTCTGTTAACATAAATGATAGTTTATGTATACAGAAACCCCGTTCAAGTGAAGATAATGTATACAGAAGTACACAAAGTAAAGTAAAGGAAAGTAAAGTAAAGGAAAGTAAAGTAGAAGATAGGGACGCGAGCGACCTAGCGGAAGCGTCTAAATTATCAAAAATCAGAAAACGAAGTAGCGAAGATTTTTTTGAATTTTATCAAAAACAATATAGGCATGATGACACCATACGTACAGCAAAAACGTAATTCACTGGTGCAACGATACCAGCCCAGAGTTAGTAATGCTTGCTATAGAGAAAGCCGTAAAAGAAAAACGCGCTAAGTTTAGCTACGCGGAAGCTATCCTAAAATCGTGGCTAAATCAAGGCGTTAAAACTAAGGCGGAAGCACTAGCCGAAATGAATAGACGTTCGCAGGCTGGCCGTAATGGATACCAGAAGCGTAACGAGTTCGTAGAGACGCTACCAGACTGGGCTAAGGATAATAAGAAGCCTAGACCAGAAGAAAGCAAAGCTAGACCCAGCTAAACAGCAGGAACTACTAGACCAGATAAGCAAACTATCAACGAGTAAGAAGGGATAATAGACCATGAAGGAACTAAACGAACGAGAAAAGCGCTATCTAGCCGTATTAAACTACGGCTACGGGAACGCTGTGACTAGCGACCAGCTAGCTAAACAATTTAAGACCACTGTACGGAACGTACGCGAAATCTTACGCGAAATGTGTTTGAAAGGCGTACCAATCGTAGCGCTAAGACGCGGAAATAAGCGGGGCTACTTCCTTGCTGAAAGCGTAGCAGAACTACACGAAGGCATTAGACCGCTAGAGTCAGAAGTAAGAGAGACTAAGAAACGTGTAAAAGTCTTAAAAGGACTAAAAGAGTACGACCTACACGAAGTACGAAAATTTAAGAAGGAGCTAACACAGAATGATTAACATTGTGGCATTAACAGGACGATTAACGAAGGCTGTAGACCTTCGATATACCCAGAGCGGGAAAGCTTGCGCGTTCTTTACGCTAGCCGTAAATAGAGCATACGCTAACCAGAACGGAGAGCGCGAAGCGGATTATATTAACTGTGTTATCTGGGGAAACCAGCCGAAGCACTAGCTAACAACACTACTAAAGGCGCGCTAATTGGAGTAGACGGAAGTATTCAAACACGAAGCTACGACAATCAACAAGGACAGCGCGTATACGTTACGGAAGTACTAGCTAAATCTTTCCACTTCCTAGAATCGAAAAAAACGGGGCATACAGACGTTTTAAGCAACGGTAATGTAAATAGACCTAATAACGTCCAAAATCAAAATACGCCCGTAAATTTTGCAAATAACGACCCTTTTACGGCGAATGGAGAAGTTTACGGAGTAAGTGAAGACGACCTACCGTTTTAGGAGTGATGAAAAATGGACGTATACACAGTCGAAAATATCACGTACAAGAACGGCCGAGTAATCCACCGTTTCAAGGATACGAAGACAAACGTACACGGGAGTACTAACTGTGAATATAAGCTTATTATCGAACACGATATAGATACGTCGCGTAGCAACTTTAGAACGGACATACGACCATTAAAGCCTATTTACGAAGTAGAAAGCTATAAGCCACGATATACAGCAACACCTAAAACGAGATATAAAGGACATATCGAGCTACCAGACCCGCCAGCCTACGAGCTGGCGGAACTGGATAGGCTAAACGATAGCGTAAATTATGACGTGATAGGCTATATCAAAAAGTTTTGCGACCGTAAAGGGCTTGTACCGTGGTATGGAGATATGGAAGCCACTAAAAACGGGGCTATAACTACTTTCGAGCTTGTTACACCAGAGCAACACAGAAGATTAACAGCCTTAGAGCGTGAAAGGAGATTAAAAAGCCTTAGAACATGAAAAACGATTGAACTAGACGGAATAGACTACGAAGTGGTAGCAGAAACGCGCCTTAACTGGATTATTGTATACAGAAACGAGCGTAGACTAGTCAACAAGAAACGTAAAAAGCTGGTAGGAGCTGAATACGACGTTAAAAGACCAAAAGCGACCGATAAAGAGCCTAGACGACGCGAAAAGTACTACTACGACGAAGTAGAACACGAAGACCTAGCCCAGCGTTTCAGAGTGATTAAAAAAAGCGCGTGAGTTACTTGAAAAATAAGCGAGCTGGCTAGGAATATAGGCACGTCGCGACAAAGCATATACCAATTCATGCACGTTAAAAAAATAACTGGCCGTACATTGGCAATTTTTAAGAAATGGATATTAGAAAATGAGTAAGAAGTATATTTTAAAAAGCGGGAGTATTCTACGTAGCTGGTAAGAAGAACTACAGTACGGAACGTGGATACATGGACAAAGACCACCCAGAAAACACGATAGAGTTAACTAAATTTAATTTTAAAGCGAAACAATTTAACACGAAGGAAGAAGCGGAAGCATACGTTAAGGGGGCTAAGCTACACTACGACGTATACAGTATCCAGACGACCGAACGCGAACGTAAAAAGCCCGAATACTGGTTTACAGCCGAAGCGTTTACGGACTTATTTAAACAAATGCTAGAAGACCGTGGGGAAGAAACAGTACTAACCGTCTTAAACATTAAGGAGACCACGTTAAAAGACTTAGAACACGGCCTAGTAGACGGGGTAGGCTTCCAGCAGGTAGCTAGAATTATTAAGATTATGCAAGCGCTAGGATACAAGGGGCTGAATATGTATCTAGCGACACGTACAGCTAAACACCACAGCAGGAAGTTAGGCTAAATGAAGGAGTAAAGAAGAATGAAACCATACGAGAAAGAAGACCAGAAAATACGCATTACAACGCTAAAAGTAGAGTATAAGGTTATACCGTTTAGTGATACGCTATGGAAGACCGTATTAAAAAAGTGGCGCGATATTCTCAAAATCGAAGAAGTAGTACTAACAGCCGAAGAACAGCGCTATAGCGACACTTTTAAAACGGTCAAAATCAACGCTTACGTAGATAGCGAGCTTATCGAGTACTTAGGATTGTACGAAGTAGATAAGGTGGTACTAGAACATATTGCCGATTATCTGGAAAAACATTACAAGCTGGATAAGAACGACGCTAAAGTAATCGTAGAAAGCCTAGCTAGAAGTACAAAAAGTAACTCACGTAAGTTTTATGTGGCGGATATTGTAAAGGAGTAAAGAGTACGGAAGATATGAAAATGGTAACAATTAACGAGATAGATAGCGATAGCTACTACTGGGACGAAAACGAAGAAACTATCGAAGGGGTAGACCAGTTAAAAATGGACTGGAACGACATACCAGTAGAAAGACGTACAGGCCTTTTCACACTTAAAAAAAGTCCTGTTTGAAATTGACGCTAGAAGCGTTTTAGAAGAACTATACGAGAAACTGGCGGAAAGCGAACAAGGATACGAAGACACGTACGACTGTTTAGAAAAATGATACGACCGACGAATACGTAAAAGAGCTACAGGACGTACTGGAGACAGTAAAGAACAACGTAGGAAATTTAACCAAAGCTGTAAAGCTTATGGACAAAGAAGACGAAGAAGCACTAGAAAAAAACTGAAACTTATAAGCAAATACGTAGATATATGTAACCTACGTATAGACGTACTTAAAACTAGAAACAACGAACTAACAGAAAGTTTAAAGATACTAGGCTACGAAATGAAACGCTTAAATAAAAGCGTTTCAAAGGACTAATAGAGAGCTTATTGCATTAAAAAGGGCTACAATGTACCGAAGAAGAAAAAAAGAAGGGGGAACGTATGAAATTGAAAAAGAGCATTATAGGGATTATCAAAAACGACAGTAGTAGCTTATTTAATGATTATAGCGCTAGTAATCCTAATAGCCTTAGTATGGCTGGGATATATCCAGAGTGTAGGCGCATTAGTCGTACTAGCTATCCTTACGGTAGTAGGGACTATAGCAGTAATAACCTTAGTATTTAAGCAACTAGTAAAATTTATCGAAGATATAAAGGAGTTATAGAAAAATGAAAATTATTCACAGATTGGCGTGGCTTGTAGCCATTGGATTAACAATTTTTAACTTTATTAACAAACTAGACGGTAGCGGATTGACGTATATGGCGGTACTTAAGCCCGTAATTATTATGGTTATCTTTGACGTAGTAGTATACAGCCTTGTATTGTTACTAGCTTTAGGTATTATCATTTATGAATGGTACGACGACAGAAAGAGTAAAAAGCTATGATAGAATTACACACAAAAGAAGGCTATACACTAGAAATTTATGATACTAGCTGTATCAAGTCTATGTATTCTGTTTATGGCGGACTTAAAGGAGAATACACCCAATTAAAACTATACGGCCTATCTTGTAAAACGGTAACAGTGTTAGAGACTAAGAGACAAATAGCGCGAATTTTAGAAGCAAAACGCGAACTACTTAAAGAGACCGAAGACGACACTAACCAAATGTATAAGTATACGACCGAAGACGTAATCATGGTAGCAAGTAAAGAAGACAAAGTAACAACTAAAGACCGCAACGGGAAAGAAATAGAAGTAGCGGAGATAATAAAAGTAGAGACCTTGCTAAAACACCAGTCTATGTTTATGGCTAGAGAGATTAAAGAAGAATTTTTATATAAAGCCTACAGGTAGGGGGCGCTATTTAAATGATTGAGTTAACGCTAGATAATAACATTAGTACACTAGAGATATACGACCTTTCACTAATTAAAGACGTAGCTGTAAGAGTAGAAGACGGGATAGAGCTAGCGCAGATTATTACAAGCCAGTACGATACAGTAAGTGTACTGGCTAGCGCTACGGCCGTTAAGAAGCTTATAGAATACGCTAGGGCGGATAAAGACCAGAGCGATAAAGTATACAAGATATACCGAACACCCGTTCGTAAGGGTAACGAGATACAAATAAACGAGACTCTTACGGTCAAAGAGAAAGATAGCCACGGATACGGGCATTTTAAAAATATTAGAAATCATACCAGACCAGAACATGGAAGAAGTGTTTAAGGAAGTCAAGGAACGAATGGAAAAAGGAGTTAAAGAAAAAAATGATAGTATGCTACGACGTGAAAAAAAGAAGAAAAATAGTATGGCTAAATCCTAAATGTGTAGTAGCTATGTTTTCAGACGACGACGATAGCGATAACATGATAGTAGACCTACTTACGAGGCCGTGGACGTTAACCATACGTGAAGACTCTATGGAGTGTAAAGCGATTAAGGACTACTTTGAAAAAGGAGCTACTAAAATGTTAGAACTATACGACGTAGTACGTGATAGAGTGTACTGGATTAACGTAGACCAGATAGTATCGTTAACGTTAGTAAACAAGGATAATCCAAACGAAGGGACACACGTAGACATAAACGGACACCCGCTACGGGTAACGGTAGATAAAAAGCCCTAGAGAAGTACTAGAACTTATTGAAAAGAAAAGGAGACTAAGCAAGTGATAGAAGTATACGACACGAACGAAAAGCAATACTTAATGATAAATGCTAACAAGATTAAAATTGTTTACAACGGAAAAATACACGAATAAGACAATGATACAGATAGACGGTTTAAACTACCCAATAGAGATTAGAGAAACATACGAAGAAATCAAGCATAAGCTGGAAGGGGTAGTAAATGTTAGATAAAACAGAGTTAGCCTATTTTGAAAAAGCTATTCAAGGACTACCACAGCTACGAAAAAGAAGATACTAGTACGTAAGGCCGAACTTACGTATAGAGAAATCGACGAAAAACGTGGGCGGGGGGTAAGAGCAACATACCCGCTAAGACTATTGAAAAACATGGTAATTAAGCAACTATCAGACGAACGGCTAACCTTTTTACAAAAAGGTACTAGACGCAATCGAGAAAAACGCTGGAAGCAATCCAGACCATTAACCCCTAGCTTTAGGGTACTAATCGAAGAAAAAGTATTTTTAAAAAGTGGTGGCTTAGAGCCGTGGGAAGACGTAGCTAAGAGAGTAGGCTGGAGCAAGTCACAGGCTTATAACATTAGATATCAGACCTTAGAGATATTCGCGAATATTCTAGGCCTTAGCGACAGTATCTAAAGTTTGGAAAAAAAGTATATAGTTTTCCAGTAAAAAAAGTATGATATATTGATAGTGTAGCAAGTTGAGTAATGACGGCTTGCTACCGTGGTCATCTTCTTTACTTCTTTATTTATTTTCGTAGGGGCGTTCGCAAAACGTCCCGCGAATGTACGTTCGGTAGTGTAACGTAGCACGACAGCAAGTATAAATAGTCTATCCTTTAAAGTTTATTTTTTTACACAGCCTAATAAAACTAAATTTCTCTTTTCAAAAGTTTGTTTATCTTTTACGCATTTTGTAAACTTGCTGTAAGCGATTGTTCAATCCAATCACGAACGATAACCGTACGTAATGTATGGTGGCCTTCCTTCTAACATTTTCCCGCTAGTATTATGACACCTCATACTGGCGGGTTTTTGTAAGAAATATATACATATACCACTGAGAGCCGTTGCGCGAGTACGCCACGCAATAGGTACGGCTAAACGGTTACTACGGAATGGCGACGGTAGTAACTTAAAAACGCAAGATAGTAGTATGTAGCGCGTATGTGGTTAACGACATACTAGGAACTGTACCGAATGGACGGATACGTAGAAAGGGTACTAGACTATTAACTTCTGACATTGATAGCCTAATAGCTTTAGCGCAACTACGTACTAAGCTATCGATAGCTTATACAGTATATACTCTAATCTAAACACAAACAGAGTAGAGTCATAAATAATACACTTAGAGCTATACGCTCATATAGGCGCTTAACAGCGTCTTTTTTTTATGCTTTAAAATAACCACTGGAAAGGGGCAAAAGGGAGTGAAAACTTGACAGAACAGCAACAGCCTAAGAAAAAAAGGCACGGTATAGAAAAATTTACGACCGTCCAATACCAGAACATTGGAAGAACGTAGGGAAATAGCGCGCAAAGGCGGTATAGCTAGCGGTAAGGCCAGACGGAAAAAAAGTCAGACCTTAAGAAAGCTATTAAAAACGATACTGTCAATGGACGTAACCGACCCTAAGGATATTAAGAAATTACAAGCGGTAGGATTAGACCTTACGTATGAAAAATCTGGTAGCACTAGCGACCGTACAGCAAGCGTCTAAGGGTAACCAGAGAGCCGTAGAGAATATAACGAAGCTAGCTACCACGGATAAGGATAAGTACGATATAGCCGAACAAGAAGAGCGAATTAAGGCGCTTAAGCTTAAGAACGCTAAGGAAAGCGCAGGGGCGAATAATGAAGAAAACATCATTATCTACGACGACGTTTAGAACTAGCGAGAATATCAATCCTACGTTTGTACCCGTGTGGAAGAGTAACAAGCCTTACATAATCCTAAAAGGGTGGCCGTAACTCTTTTAAATCGTCCGTAATAGCCTTGCTACTAGTTTTTTTAAAAATGATTAAGGCAATCAATCAAGGCCAGACGGTAGAAGTAGTTATAGTCCGTAAGGTGGCTAAGACCATAGCGGATAGTGTTTACAACAAAAATCAAGTGGGCTATTGGTAAGTTCGGTATGTTGAATAACTTTGACTACCGTGTAAGCCCGTATAAGATAATCCATAAGAAGACTAAAAGTACTTTTCACTTTTTACGGTCAAGACGATTTTGAAAAAAATTGAAATCGAACGAAGTAGGCGGAATTATAGCCGTATGGTACGAAGAAGCCAGCGAGTTTAAAGACGCGGAAGAGTTCGACCAGTCTAACAGTACTTTCATGCGACAAAAAAACACCCAGAGTACGAGCGCGTACAATTCTTTTTGGAGCTTTAACCCACCGCGCAATACCTACCATTGGATAAACGAGTGGGTAGAGACACTTAAAACGTCCGATAAACACTTGATACACAGTAGTAGCTACCTAGACGACGCGCTAGGGCTTCGTTACGGAGCAAATGCTGGACGAAATCGAACGTATTAAGCAGAACGATAGAGACTACTACGAGTACTTATATCTAGGGAAACCAGTAGGGCTAGGGACGGACGTATATAACATTAACTTGATGAAGCAAGTATCAGAGATACCAAAGGACGAACGCTTAACGTATATGTACTTTGGACTGGATACAGGACACCAGCAAAGCGCGACCGCTTGCTTATGCTTTATGGTTACTATGAAGTACGGCAGAGCGTTACCGAACGTCTACTTACTGGATACGTACTACTACAGCCCAGCAGGTAAGACCGTTAAGAAAGCGCCTAGCGACCTATCTAAGGACTTGTACGAGTTCGAGACGGCCATGTTCGAGAAATACAGAACACCAGTTCGTAACCGTACGATTGATAGCGCGGAAGGTGGTATACGTAATGAATACTTCAAGGACTACGGAATACGCTGGAAGCCAGTAGCTAAGAAACTTAAAAATAACAATGACGGAATATGTACAGAGCCTTCTAGCAGAAGGGCGTTTCTATGTGTTGAATACAGAAAAATAACGTAAAATACTTCATGGAAGAACATAAGCGGTATACGTGGGAGCAACGTAGCCTACTGACTAACAACCCAGCAGTAGTTAAAAACGGACGACCATACGTGTGACGCGTTCCAGTACTTCGTTATTGACAACTTACAGGACTTAAAAACTAGCACGATAAGGAAGGGGGTAGCCTATTGAATTGGTGGCATAGACTAATACACTACTTTAAGAAAGGGGGCGGGAGCTTGAAAGACATTTTACCAGGCCAGAGCCTACACGTAATCACAGACCACCCGCGCGTAGCAATCGACAGCAGAGAGCTAGAGCGGGTTAAACAGAACTTTAAAAATTTATAGGGGTATCCATGAGCCGTTAGAGTACTTAAACAGTAACGGGAGACGTGTAAAGCGTCCGTTTGTATCTCTTAACATGGCTAAGGTAGTAAGTAACTACTTAGCGGGTATCGTATTCAACGAACAGTGTAATATTCAAGTGGACGCAATCCAGAACGGGACACAATCCACAGCAAACGAGTTTATCCAGAAAGTATTTAACGATAACAAGTTTAAAAAAAGAACTTTGCTAAATACTTAGAAATCATGTTCGCTACTGGTGGACTTGCTGTACGTCCTTACGTAGATAACGGCCGTATCGAGTTTAGCTGGTGTTTAGCAGATACCTTCGTACCGTTGCAAGCAAATACAAATAACATAAGCGAATGTGTAATTACAAACGTATCAACGGAAGCCGTAGGACGTAAGACACACTACTACACGCTTTTAGAGTTCCACGAGTGGGCTAAAGACGGTACATACACAATCACTCATGAGCTGTACTGGAGCGAACGAGAAACGGATATTGGTAAACGTATCCCATTAAGTGACTACGAGCCATACGCAGAGCTGGACGAAGTAGTACGCTTTAAGGACTTAAGCCGTCCGCTATTCGCATACTTGAAGCCTTACGGGTTTAATAATATCAATCCAAGAAGCCCGCTAGGTTTATCAATCTTCGACAATGCAAAGCCTACGCTTAGACAAATCGACGAAACGTACGACGCTTTTAGGTGGGAGATTAGACAGGGTAAACGTCGCTTTATCGTGTCAGACCACTTACTACGTACTGAAATCACAAAAGACGGACAGCCTAGACAATTCTTTGATGATGAGACAGACGTATTTGTAGGGACTACCAGCAGGTATCGACGATATGACTAAGCAAGATATTACATCAGACTTACGAGTAAGCCAGTATATCGAAGCTATTAACAAGTTCTTAAGCACACTAGAACTACAAACAGGACTAGCCAGCGGTACGTTTACGTTTGACGGTAAGAGCATGAAGACAGCTACAGAAATCGTAAGCGAGAAATCAGACACTTACCGAACACGTAATAGCCACGTATCAGAAATCGAAGAATTTTTAAAAGAGCTTATCGTATCAGTGTTCGAGCTAGCTATAGCTACAGGATTGTACAAGGGTCAAGTACCTACGTATGATGAAATCAGTATCGACTTTGACGACGGCATTTTTTTAACGATAAGAAAGCTGAATTAGACTTCCTAGCTAACGCTTCACTAAATCAACTCATTAGTAAGAAAGAAGCTATTAAGCGTTTATTCAACTTAACGGACGAACAAGCGAGCGAATGGTTTAACGACATCTTACTAGAACAGGAACAGGCCAGCGCAGAATATCGCGAATTAAAGGCCATAGACGAAGAATACGGCGGGCGTGAATAATGTTAACGCCAGACCAATTAAACAAGCACAGCGACCGCGTAAGAGAGCTGTACGCCCTTCTTACGTTGGAAGCTATGACGGATATAGCGGAAGTGCTTAAACCAGATACGGACGACCTACTGGAGTGGAGAGCAACAGCGGAATTGCAAAAGTATTCTTTTGTGTTTAAACAACGTGAAGAAATGGCTAAGAAGCTTAAAGGAGTAAATGCACAGGTAAGGGCAGAAATCGAAGAAGCAGGCGTAAAGGTAGACAAAGATAACGCTAGATACTTCGACGGGCGAACAAATACCGAACAAGCCCAGACCATAACGAACAAGATTGTAAAGGACGCGCTTAGAGACTTCGACGAACGAGTACAAAAGACGTTACTAGACTCTAACATAGCGCAGAACTCAATTAGAAAGGCGTATGACGACGTTTTAAGACGTACGACTATTAGTGTACTAAATGGTGGTAAAACGCTGGAGAAGGCGCTAGAAGGCGCTGTAATGGACGTATACGACAAAGGGCTACCTAGCACGTTCTACGATAGTGCTGGAAGAAGCTGGAATATCGAACGATACGCGGAAGTAGTAACCCGTAGCGCAGTACAGAACGTATACAACGACGTACGTACGGCCAGAATGACGGAAGAAGAACTATACACAGTATTAGTATCTTCACACCCGAAAAGCCGTGAAGCTTGCTCATACTGTCAAGGTAAGGTAATCGACATACGACCTATAGGACAGAACGACAGCGGATACCCAAGCGCCTACGAATATGGATACGGAACACCAGCGGGACATAGGGGCGTTAACTGTAGACACTTATGGATACCATTTTACCCCGACAGCATGGAAAACACACAGCCACAGTACGACCCGCTAGAAGCTCAAAAGAACGAAGATATAGAGCAAGGGCGGAAGCTACTGGCTAGACGTATCAGAAAGACAAAGGGAAAGCTAGAGCTAGCTAAGACATTAGACAGCGACAGCGTAGGCCGTTACAAGAAACTGTTAAAGAAACAACAGAAACGAATGGCCGAATACGTGAAACAGCATGACCTTAAACGGGACTATTCACTAGAGAAAGCCCCAATACAACCACAACAGAAATAAAAACCACGTCTTTAAGGGAGTGGCAGACGTTAAAGAACCGCAACGAAAACTAATCACGGGACGCGACCCCGTAAAAAAAGCGTAGAAAAAGGAGATATAAATAATGGAGTTAAAAGAGCTATTAGAAAGCTTAGGGCTTGACGAAGCAACAGTAACTAAAAATCGTAAACGGTATGGCTGAAAACAAAATCTATACCACTACGGAAGATAACGCAGAACTACGACTAAGCAAGTCAAAAGCTAAACGTAAAGAGCTGGAAGAAGAACTAGCCACGGCTAAACAACTGGTGGAAGAATTAAAAAAACGAAATCAGTTACGGCAGACGAATTACAAGGGAAAATTTTTAAGCTATGAAAAAGAAATTGAAGGCTTGAAAGAGACCCGAAAAAGCGGACAGATTAAACAGCTTTATTGACTTAGGTTTAACTAAAGCGAATGTACGCAATCTTAAGGCGGTTAAATCGTTATTAAACATGGACAGTATCGTAGAAGACGATAAAGGCGAATACACAGGCTTAACGGAGCAATTAGACGCATTGAAGGAGAGCGACGGCTATTTATTTAACGCTAGCGAGCCAGAGCAACCCAAAGCGCCTACGATTGTACCGAAGGGTAATCCAAACGCCCCAGAGTCTTTAGACGCACTAGACAAAGCTTTTATTTGACGGCTTCGACCGTGCATAAAAACAAAAATCTTAAATAAAAAAAGGGGATATATAAATATGGCAGTAGAATACGCTTCAAAAATTCGCTGGTAAGGTAGATGAAAAAAATTAACACAAGAAGCCATTACAACACCAGCAGTAAATGATAACTATGACTTTACAGGAGTAGAAACTGTAACAGTTTATTCAGTAGGTACAGTAGCTTTAAACGACTACAAACTAACAGGTAACGAACGCTACGGTACGGCTTCTGAATTAGACAACGCAAAACAAGACTTAAAAATGAAAAAAAGACCGTTCTTTCACGTTCTCTATCGACCGTAAGAGCGCAGACGACACTAACGGAGCTATGGACGTAGGTAACGCTTTTAGGCCGTCAAATTCGCGAACAAGTAGTACCAGAAGTAGATAAACACCGTTTAGCTACAATCGTAGCGGGAGCAGGCAAAACAGTTACTGGAGCTATCGCTAAAAAAACGAAGCTTACGAAAAAAAGTCTTAGACGGTCAAGTAGCTTTTACGTGAAGCTAAAGCGCCACGTACAGGAAACGTAATTTACGTATCTACAGAGTTCTTCAAGAAATTAAAACTTGATGATAACTTCATTAAAGCGTCTGAATTAGGGACAACAAGTACTAATGACAGGACAATTAGGTATGGTAGACGGCTTACCAGTTATCTTAGCTACAGCGGACGTTTTACCAGAGAAAGTAGACTTTGTTATCACTAACCCAAACGCTACTGTATCACCAGTTAAATTAGAGTCTTACAAAGTACATGAAGACCCAGTAGGGATTAGCGGTTACTTAGTAGAAGGACGTATTCGCTATGACGCGTTCGTATTAAACAATCAAGCTAAGAACATTTACGTACACAAAGGCGTTTAATAAATAAACTTAAGGAGAGACAAACGTATGATTAAATTAGTAAAAGGCGATGTAGAGTACGTCGTATCAGACCCAGTTTTTATCGAAGCTTTAAAAGACGCAGGATATGAAGAAGTCCCAGCAGGATATGAAGCGGAAGTAGAAACAGTAGAAGAAGTAGAAGAAGCGGACAACAAAAAAAGAAATAACAAACGAGGGCGAAAAGCCCCCCAATTAGTAAAGGGGGCGGACGCTTGAAGTACTTAACACAGGAAGAACTACAGGAGCTAGCGACACAATTAGACGATAGCCCTAACAATGTTAAGACACTTGTAGAACTAGCTGAAACGCTGGTAGATATATACACACGACGTTTTTACTTTTTATAACGATTTTTAACAACGACTTACTCTTTAGACGTAACGCAGTTAAGGACGCAGTACGCGAGCAAGTGAAGTATTTTTAAAAGCCGAAGACGTAACTACGCTAGAAGGACTAAACGAAGAACCGCATGCATTAACGATTGGACGTACTACGATTAGTAACGGCTCACGATATAGCAACAGCGGGAAACAAACTACTAAGCGTATCGCTTGCTACGGCTTTATTAACAACATTACAGCTACTGGCCTACTGTGGGCGGGGGTTGACTCATGAAGACGGTTAAAAAGCCCTAATCGAGAAACTAAAACCTACGCTTATCCATGATATCGAGTACTACGAGTATAGCGGGCAGGATAGAAACCATAAACCGACGTTTAAAGAGCCTATCAGTATTAAACGCTGTAGGGTAGATATGACGCGTACTTATGAAGTCAATAAGAGTACTGAAAGTGAAAGCGTAACGGCTGTATTATTCATGTATAACGGAGCTACAGAACCTTTTGTACCAATCGTGGAGAAATCTAAAGTAATCCATAAAGGAAAGGCTTATAAAGTGTATAAGCTGGTAGAGTGCTACGAGCCGTACCGTAACGAATTATTCTCTTATGAAGTGGAGCTTGTACCGTATGCTTAAAGCTTAGCAGTAAACTAGATACCAGCAAGCTAGACCGTAAACTTAGCCGTAGCAACATGGCTAAGGGGCAGGAGATACTAGCGACGCAGATATTTTCAGACGTGAACCCGTATATACCTTTTTCGTAAAGGTACGTTAAGATTAAGCGGACAGGTAGCAAGGGGCGGTAAAGCTTTTACAATGGCATACGCCTTACGCTAGACGACGCTTCTACGAAGACGCGCATTTTACAACGGCAGGGGACTGGAACGCGCTGGGACTTGAAAGCTAAAGCGGTACATACTCAAAAACTGGGTACAAGCACTTAAGAAAGGAACGGGGCTATAATGGACTTACAGGAACGGCTAGCGGATTATCTAGCCAGCTTAAATACAGGCTTACCAGTATTCAATGAATACAATTCAGACAGTAATTCTATATCTATCTACGCGCTTGCTGGCGGTAAGACGATACAGGAATACATGGACGGCATTAAAGAGAAATCGTTAAATTATGAAATTCAAGTAAAAAGTTAAAAACGGAAGACAGGGACGAAGGATACAACGCGCTAGGACTAATCAGTAGAAGCCTTGAAGAACTTACGGAGCTAAACAGCAGTAATGGGAGCTTTGAGTTTAACAAGATTAGTATCAGTAGTGAACAGTATCTTACGGACGTATCTAAAGATAACTATATGTACTTTACATTTACGTTTACAGCGTATGTAACGGTACATAACCAATAAGGGGGATAATATTACATGGCAAGAACTAAAAAAACGCGCTACGTGAACACTGGGTAGCAGAGTGGAGCAAAGAAGATACGCAAGCACCAGACAAAAACAAAAATACAAACGCTTAGCTAAATATGTTTCAACTATCGACGACGATACAGACGAAGAAACAGACGACACAGCTTTTTACGACGGAGACGGAACTAAAGAAACTTCTGTAATCGGAGTAAAAGAAAGCTGGAAGTTTGAAGGGTTTAGAGACAATTCAGACGAAGCACAGAACCTAATCGCGGGTAAAAAAACGTAAAAACAGGGGACGACCGTAAAGTATGGCACAAAAATCGTAGAAGCTGACAAAAAAACGCAGGTAGAAGGCGTTGCTACAGCTACTAATATCGTTACCGCTGGTGGAGACGCTGGGGACTATGGTAAGTTCGAGTGTACTCTATCATACAACACACTTCCTAAAGAAGTACCATACGTAGAGTAGGGACGTAATAGGGGGCATGAAGCCCCTATTTTTTTTATGATTAAGACCAGAAAAGGAGATAATAAAACATGACTGAAATTGATATTAAACTAGAGCGTACAGGCTTTCCCGTTAAGATTGGCGGACATGAGTTCTTTTACAGCACTTCATCAGAGAGCGCTAAGCGTTACGTGGAGCTAGAAGCGACAGTTAACGAGCGCATTAAAGAGCTACAAAAGTCTATCGTAGATACGGCTATTATCGACGGGCAAACGGTAGACGTAGACAGCTTCGGTAAGGCTATCGACTACGCTAAAGAAGGCGTTAAGCTTAACTATGACTTGTTACTAGGCGAAGGGACGTTCGATACATTGTACGCAGATTTTCCAGACGTTGAAGCATTGAGTCGCGCATTGATTGAAGTACGTGCTAATATCGAGCTTAAAACTTGAAGAAATCGAAGCGAAACGTATGGCGGTCAATAAGGCTAAAGTAGACGAATTAAAAGCACAGTTAGACGCTAAGAAATAACGAAGGGAGTAGGCTGTATGAAATTAAATGAACGCCTACTTAATTCGTTCAAGTATAATGGCAAAACGTACGCTATCAATCTGGCGTTTGATAAAGTGCTAGACTTTCAAGATATCCACGGACACGACGAACTGGATATAGAAGACCGTATACCGCTCATGTTATACGCTTTAGACGTTGAGTGTGAAGAAAGCGAACAAGCGTTCGTAGTGGACTACATACTTAAGAACGTCTTACAGCTAGGAAACGGAGCGGACGAAGAAGAAGCGTACGACTTGCTAGGAAACCCCTTACCAAAAGCGCCTAGGCAATACAAAGAGCCTACAGTGGACTTTTGTAGAAGACGCTGAACTTATCTACGCGTCTTTTAGGCAGGCTTACGGTATTAACCTTTCTAAGGAGCTAGGCCGTCTTCACTGGTACGAGTTTATAGCACTATTGAACGGGCTACCAGACGGTACGATAATGCACCAAGTAAGAAGTATACGAGAATGGACACCAAGCAAACACGATAGTAGCGAGTACAAGAAACAAATGAGAAAGTTACAAAAGGCGTGGAGCTTGAAAGGTAAATCGAGAAAGGGGGAATAACATGGCAGACGCTAAACTAGAGATACAAGTAGTTGTAGACGGGGTGGACGTTGATAAACTGAAATCACGGATTAAAGAACTTAAGGCCGAAATACAGCGCAATCTTAAAAAGTGACGGTATGGACGGCTTTAAGAAGAACTTACAAGAAGCTAGCGCAGAAGCCGAAAAAGAGTAAAGCAAAGATTAAAGACCTAAAAAAACAGAAGTAGAAAAAGCCCGTAAAAGGTGGAGTAGACAGCGCTAAAGAAGGTATTAAAGCGACTGGTACGGAAGCAGATACAAGCGCTAAAAAGGTTAAGGGCTTCAAGGACGAAGCAGGTAAGCCAGTACCAGACGGCGGGGCAGGAAACCTACCCGACAAATTTAAGAAGGTAGGAGACGAAGCGGACAGCAGTAAGAGACGTGTAAGCGACTTCTTTCTAGCCTTCGGATTAGTTAGAATTGCCGAAAAAAATCTTTAAATATCCTATCCAATTCGCTGGACGGAGCTATTAAGCGCTTTGACACTCTTAACAGCTACCCCCGAGTATTAAAGCTTATGGGCTTTAGTACGGAAGAAGTAGCTAAGAGTACTAAACAGCTTAGCGACGGTATCGACGGACTACCTACACGTCTGGACGAAGTAGTAAGCACAGCTAAACAGTTTACGGCAATCACGAAGGATATTAAATACTCTACAAAGCTTACAATCGCTTTAAATAACGCATTTTTAGCTTCTGGAGCAAGTTCGGAAGACGCTAGTCGCGGTTTATTACAATTTCAACAAATGTTATCCAGTGGTAAAACCAGATATGCAAAGCTGGAGAACTTTACAGGAGACTATGCCGATGGCATTAACGAAGACCGCGGAAGCGTTCGGGTTTACTGGAAAGAGTGCTAAAACCCAATTTTATAACGCCTTGAAAGAAGGTAAGATAACCTTCGACCAGTTCGGTAAAAAACTTATCGAGCTTAATAAAGGCGTGGGCGGGTTTGAAGAACTAGCTAGAGAGAGTTCGCGCGGTATTGGTACTTCGTTAAAGAACTTAGCTAACTCTAGCGTTAAGGGACTAGCAAGCATGATACAGGCGTTTGACGACCTTTCTAAGGCTGTGACGGGTAAAAAAACATAGACCAGCATATAGACAGCCTTAAAAACCTTATTAACGGCAGTTTTAACGCAATTAACAGCGCTATTCGTGGTAGTATACCCGTCTTTAAAGAGATTTTTCGCGTAGTAGGAGAAATTCACACGTTTATACAGCCTTTAGAACCAGCGTTTGCGGGGCTTTTTAGCGTCTATTCTGGCGTTTAAGAGTGTTAACTTTGTAATTACATTGTTAGACCAGTTCGGTATTAATGCTGTAAACCCTAAACGGTATCATTTTTAAACCTTACAGCTAGAATCGTGGCGGCTGGCGGGGTAATACCAGCTATTGGTACGGCCATTAGTGGTTTAGTAGCTTCAATCAACGGTATTATAAGCCTAGCTAACCCGTGGGCTTTAGCTATTGCTACAGTAGTAGGCGGACTAACAGCCCCTACATTTATGGTTTAACCGTGAAAGTGAAGCCAGCAAGAAGTACAAGGCGGAACTAGAAGGGAGCGCTAAAGCGTCCGACGTATTAATATCTAGTATCGACGACGTAATAGACAAACAGAAAGAGCTTACGCAAGTATCTGAAGCCAGCGCAGAAGGTAACAGAAAACTAGCGGACGAAATCGTAGCCCTTGCTAGTAAGGAAAAACCGAACGGCTGGGGAGACGTTGCTACTTAAGAAACATATCGAGACACTTAACGGTAACGTGGACGGTTTAAGCTTGAAGTTTGACAAAAAAATACGAAGTCTTTAAGTATGAATAAAGACCAGATTTTACAACGTATCAACGCTGGAGCAGGAAACCAGAAGCTAATTGACCTAGAAAAAAATCGCTACAAGAGTCCTACGACACAACAGGTAAAGTTAAATCTAGATTATTAGAAATACAAGAAAAAAATAAATCAAGTTAGAAATGATGAAAACTTATCGTATAACGAGACCTTAAACCTTTTAAAACCTTTAGGGGACGAATACGACAAACTTAACGCAAAAACTACCAGAACTAGAACAGGCACAGGAAAGCCTTAAGCAAGAAATGGTAACAGCCAGTCAAGAAGTAGCTACGGCCGTGGAAAAATGGAGCTAACCAGCAAGTTATAACGTACGCTTCATTAACGCAAAACCAACAGCAAGCGGTAGACAAAATGAACGAAAGTTACAACAGTCTAAAAAGATAGCGCTTCTAATATGTTCGACCGTATCCAACAGAAAGCCGTAATATCTACACAGGATATCATAGCGAATATGCAAGCGAACACCGAAGCCGTTAAGGTTATGGGCGATAATATCCAGATTTTAATGCAACGTGGGGTAGATGAAGGACTTATCGAGAAACTTCGTCAAGCGGGGCCAGAAAGCGCGCAACAAATTCAAGCACTTGCAAGTTCTACGGACGCAGAACTACAAGGATTAAACACGGCTTACCAAAACGCTGGGGACACAGCTAAACAGTCGTTACTTAAATCGTTAAACATACCAGAAGGCGAACTAGCGCCACAGATAGAAGGTATGATAACGGCTAGTAAGTCTTCACTAATGACAGCCGTAGAGTCCGCGGACTTCGGTAGCATTGGTAAGAAAATGACTACGGATATATCAGAAAGTATCACAGCGAACGCCACAGCGCCTACAGAAGCCGTAAGCACGGTAGCGGAAAATTCAAAAACAGCTTTTGAGACCGCGCTAGGTAGCTCAATGACAGAAGCTGGTGGAAAAGTCTCTACTGACTTAGCAGGCGGTATTGATAGTAGCGCTGGCGAAGTTAGTACGGCAATGGACGGGGTAAAAACCAAAGTAGATACTGGTATGGAAGAAACTAAATCAGTCGTACAAACAAAAGCCCAAGAAATGCCGGGCAAAATTCGTGATATTTACGGTAGCATGGTATCCAGCGGGCAGTACGCTATGCAAGGTTTAGCGAATGGTATCGACAGCGGTAGCGGTAATGCAATCGCTAGAGCGCAGGCTGTAGCTTCACAGATTAAAAGCACGATTAACCGCGCTTTAGATATTCGCAGCCCTTCACGGGTTATGGAACGTGAGACGGGGGTATGGATTCCAAGCGGTATCGCTGTGGGGATTGATAAAAACCGTGGCGTAATTGACAAAGCACTTTACAAGGTTAAAGAAGGTATAGCGAACTACGACTTATCTAGCGACAACTTGCTAACAAGGGCTAGAAGTAGGTTTGAAATGGGTAGCAACGCGTTTATCAGTAAACAAGCCTTCAAAATGGAGCTTGCACACGGCGGATATACGGTAGAAGTCCCAGTTAACGTAAACAACCGCGAAATTGCTAGAGTAGTAGCCCCTATCGTAAGGGACGAAAACAAACGCGTAGAGCGTCTGGAAAGATACAAGAAAGGAGAGCGCTAACCAATGTTTAGTACTACAATCGACGGCCAAGAAATTGGTAAATTATTAAAAATTACAAACGTAGACAGAAGCGGGCTAGCGCCCGTAGAAAAATACCTACGTAGAGTATACAGGGGTAAACGGCTCAAAAACTTAAAAAAACAAAGTCTATAGACGTAGGCCGATTAGTATCGACTTCGTTTGTGTGGGCGAAATTGATGAAAAGTGGGAGCTAGTCAAGAAAAATTCTTTCAAACGAAGAACAGTTTAAAAATTGTTTTCGGAGACTTTCCAGACCGCTATTTTATTGCTACCACGGAAGGAGATACGACTTTTAACAAGGTAAGCGGGCAGTACGCAAACGGTACTATATCGTTAAGCGCGCCCTACCCGTTTGCTAAGTCCGTAACGGAAAAAGAAGCGCTAAGGGACGGTAATAAAGCTTACGTTTATTAACGAAGGGACGGCTACAGCTTTCCCGCGTTTCGAGTTTACAGCGGACAGAGACTATAAAGTGTTCGGGTTTACACACCCAGACGGCAATATAGCCCAATTCGGATACGCTAGTAACCAACGGCCATTTATTAACACAGGCCAGCGCTTTATTTACGATACCTTCACGAATGAAGCCTACATTATTGGTGGGGGCGGTAAAACGCGTGTATATCTTAGCGAAGGCCGTGGCTTTAGTATTAAAGCTGGACGTACTACAGAAGTAGGCCTAACTTTCCCAGAAAGCAATACCCAAGTAGTACGCGGGTACTTAAGGAGTGAATACGTATGATAACTTTCTATAGCCGTAAGTATGAAGTTAAAGCCCAAGCGTCGTTTACGGGAGTAGACGGCCTTGTGGCCTTTGACGACTTACACAGCGACGACGTAGAGACAGGGCTAGCTACTTTCACGTTTTTCGGTAAACAAGACCACGGACGACGTAGAAAAAAAGTGGCGCTAGGGGACTACATTAGAGTTTTAACGGCTACTGGCCGTAAATTGTGGTTTGAAGTGCTAGATATGACGGAAGACCACGACCGTATAGACTTCGTGGCCGTGGACGGCGGACTAGACCCTAATAGGCGAAACAGTCTGGCCGTATGACGCAGATAAAAGCTACGACTTCAAGCACTACTTCGATAAATTTACGTACGATAGTGGCTGGGAGCTAGGGACGTAACGAAATAGCAGGAAAGACCAGAAAACTTAAGTACGAAGGCTTCGAGACAGCTACGAAGCGCTTAAGACAAGTAGCTAGAAGCTTCGACGCTGAACTAGAATACGAGATTATCGAAGAAAGCGGAAAGCCTACACGTAAGCTAATTCACGTAGTACAGCGCTTAGGGACGTAACACGCCTATCAGATTAGAGTACGGTAGAGAAATAACGAATATCACTAGAAAGTCTAGTATTCAGAACCCTAGCGACAGCTTTACGCGGACACGGAGCTAATGACATAACGCTAAACGGATACAAATACAACGACGGGCGCTACTGGGTAGGCGGGGACACAATCCATGACTTGCAAGAAGGCGCGCGCTGGAGTAGACACGCGGACGTCTCTAAGGACGGGGGCTACGTAGTAGATACTTACGAGTCCCAAGCGCAAACGCAGGAAAGACTTTTCCAAGAAACACTAGCGCAGTTAAAAAAACGAGCATATCCAGAAGTAGAGTACACGGTAGAGTTTTTCGGAGCTTCCAGAAGAAGTTAGAAAAGGCGATACCGTAGAAATCGTGGACTACACTTTTTAAAACCCGCACTAAAAAAATTAGTGCAAGGGTACAGAAGATTGAAGGTAGGGTAGCCGTTTTAGGAGACGGAAAAAGCAGTAATTTCTAATATCGAATACAAAGAAACGAACGTAGACGATAGACTTAAAGCCGTAGAAAAGCTTTTTAAACAATAGTTCGTTTGACTTTTTCAAAAAGTCCCAGCCGTATTAAGTATCTATTCGCAGAATGGTACAGTATTCACGGATACAGCAAGCACTACGCTAGAAGCTAAAGTTACACGCTTCGATATCGACGTAGCAGAACAGTATACGTTTAAGTGGAAGCGTAAGAGCGATAAACAGCCCTAGCAACGACGACGAATGGAACGCGCTAGACCATAGCGGAAAGACTCTACAGGTATCTAAGTCAGATATCAATGTACAAGCTACGTTTATCTGTGAAGCCTACAAAAAAACGGAGAGCTAGAGCTAACACAAACTATTTACTTGAAAGACTTAGTAATAGCTAAATACAAAGGCGCTACGCCACCAGCAAGCGCTCAAAGTGGAGACTTATGGACAGATACCAGCGGGGCTAAAGAAGTGGTTAAAATCTACGTTAACGGACAGTGGAGCAACGTAATCTCAGATAACCAGCAGGATATCGAGAAATTTAAGCGCGACTGGGAGACAAATAACCGCGAATACGCGGATAAACTTACGGCTATTATCCAAGAAATAGAGACTGTTAAGGAAAGCGAAAAATATACCAGAGACCTTACAGGACGCTTCGGAGACTTAGACGTAGCGTATAAGCGTATCCTAGAGCAAGAAAAAAACGATACAAGGACTAGGAGAGCGACAAAAAGCGCTAGAGCTAAGCCTAGAGCAATCAAGCGCGATTATACGTACATTAAGCGCATACTTCGACTTTTCGGACGACGGGCTTTTAATTGGACGTAAGGACGCTAACTTACAAATGAAGCTCAATAACGACCGCTTAGAGTTTCTGGACGGTGGTAAAGTAACAGCCTACATGAGTGGACAAAAAATGTTTATTGTTAGTGGTGCTTTCTGGCAATCTATCACTATTGGCAATCATATTTTCGAGAAATTCGGAGATGAATTTACTTTCATATCTTACGCGGGGGTGCTTAATAAATAATGATACAAAAATAGAATAAGCGGACTTCTGTATAATGGATATGTACGACTAGTGCTTACTGTTAACGAAGTTGAGATAGACAAAGTTAACAATACTAGTACGGTAGAGTGGGAGCTATGGCTGGAGCGTAATACGACGTATGTATACAATCTGAACGGCACTAGTTTAGCAAGTGTATACTTTAACGATAACGACGTAATCATGGAAAAATACGTAACGTATGACTTACGAGATAATTCGTGGGTATCGTTCGGGAAAGGCCGTAAAGTAATCCAGCACGACAAAGACGGAAGCAAGGCGTTTACAATCTGGGCACGTTTAACGGACGTAGCTGGGTTAGGGGATATTGGCTGGATTAACGGTACGGCTAGATTGACTAAAATTGACAGGGGTAGCCAGATTAAGACCGTAACAGCTACAGAACTAGGCCAGCCCGTAAACGTTGTTATCGACAGAAAGATAGAGACGTTTAAACATACTGTGTGGTATCGTGTTAACGCTTCTGAATGGTTTGAAGTGGGTACTAATGTAGCCTACGCTAAAGACTTCGTACCACCTATCGAACTAGCCGAAAAGGTAACAGCAAGCGACACGGGTACGCTAGATATCTGTGTACGTACATTTACACACGAAGGCAAACAAATAGGGGACGACTCGTACAGCTACGGCAATAAAATCAAAGTACCAGAAAGCTTAGTACCTACCTTCGAGCGTCTGGAAGTGGACGACGCTAGTAACGATACAGCGCTTACTTTAAAGGCGTATAACTTCATTCAAGACCGAAGTAAGATAAGAGTAAACATAGTAGGCGCTTCGAGTGTTTACGGGGCTACAATCCAAGAATATAGAATTAGAGTACGTAGCCAGTCCGTAAGCAGTCAGTCCGCTGTATTCACAGCTAAGGACGTAGGGCGATACGACGTAGAAGCGGAAGTAATCGACACACGAGGACGTAAACACGTTAAAACACAACCAATCACAGTACACGCGTACAGTACACCGCGTATTAACCTATTTATACCAATTCGGGCAGGAAACAGAACTAACAGGAATGTTAAAGCCCAAGTAAATATACACGTACCCGCTATCGAAATCGACGGCAGGAACGTAAACGAGTACCGAATAACGGTACGATACGCAGTACGTACTAATGGAGTGACAACGTATAATACAGCGTTAACGACGACAGATACGGCCGTACCGTTTGTAAAAGTACTAGACTTAGGTAACGTATACAATCTGGAACAAGCGTACGACGTGGAGCTTACAGTAACGGATAAATTTAACAGTACAGCTAAATCAGAGCGTATCGTAGGGACAGCGAACGTACTGGCCGTGTTAAGTCGTCTGGGCTTTTTCTATTGGAGCGATACCAGAAGATAACGAAAAAAATATGTTCATGGTAGCTTTACCGTCTAAATTTAAAGATACGGTAAGCTTCGAGAATAGGCTTTACCATAACGGGTTACCAATGCAAACTAAACAAATTACCGACGAGTGGGGTAACGCCCTTGAAACGCGCGGGTATGGAGATTGTAACCACTTCTTAATAGGCGGATACTACGCTATTAACAACAACATTAAGAATTTACCAGCGGGAGTAACGGACGGTATCGTACACGTAGTAGCACGGCAGGACGGAACAAAGAAGGTAGTATACCAAACGCTATACACAAGCGAAAAAGGTATACACACGTTCGAGCATTAACGACAACTGGAAAGGTTGGAACACAATGGCAGAGCCTACACAATGGAACAGAATGGCATTAGAGAGCGGGTGGCAACATTACAGCGCATACGGGGACGCTTTCTACAGCAAAGTAGGAAACGTAGTACACTTACGCGGTAATATCTGGAAAGGCGACAACGGACACGATAAGAGTATAGCGACGCTTCCAGAAGGCTTTAGACCTACACAGGGGCTATACGTCCGAGCGTTGAATAACAACTACTTAGACGCTATACTATATATAAGCCAAGCGGGACGTATAAGTACCCGTTCGGGAATAACTAAAGAGTGGTTAAA